>NPID01000004.1_pt1 | contig 272849 bp, 280 predicted proteins | sample 8637491 | NCBI WGS metagenome assembly NPID01 (sample SAMN07420843, study PRJNA396082) | bioreactor metagenome | isolation source: sample BA6 brine-fed electro-methanogenic bioreactor BA | place: Japan: Kochi | collected 2016-06-14 | reverse complement strand
ACCCAGGTGCCGGAGCCACTTTCTTACGATAGCAAGAAATCAATTTACTAAACAATCTTTTAAAATAATATCCTAATAACACCCCAATGAATGAATCTACACTTTTAATCTTAAAAAAACTTTTTTATCCCAAACTATCCCTCTGTGATTTTAATCACATAAAAAAAATCCCATTTTTTATACAATTCTTTTGATGTACATCATAGATTAGTTGATAAATAAAAACAAAGGAAAAAAGATGAGCAAGATGAAGTTTTTCATAGATACGCATGATAAGAATAGTGGAACTTTTCCTGATGGGATAACTCCTGAGCAAATGGAAGGTTTTTATAAGAAGTATGAAGCTGCTTGTGAGGAAGAGGGTGTTGTTTCTTTAAGAATACATGTAGGTTTTAAAGATGGTAAAGCTTTTTGTTTTAATATGGCACCAAATGCAAAAGCTGTAGAAAATGTTCATAAAAAAGTGGGATTGCCTTTTGAAACTATTACTGAGGTTAATACAATTACTCCGGGTGATTTGGCTTTATTGAGTTAAGCTTTTATTTTAGAATAGAAAAATTAAAAGGAGATTCAAGTGAACCAAGATGAGAAATTAAAAAGTGAAAGTATAGATGATAATCTATCAAATAGACGAGATTTTCTAAAAAAGGCAACTGTAGCTGCTACTATAATGGCATTGTCACCTACATTTAGTAGCTTAACAGCTAGTGATACTATAAAAAAGAATCTTGCAAAGGGTAAGATGAAGTTTTTTATAGATACCCATGACAAAAATAGTGGAACTTTCCCAGCTGAAATCACACCTAAACAAATGGAAGGTTTTTACAAAAAGTATGAAGCTGCTTGTGAGGAAGAGGGTGTTGTTTCTTTAAGAATCCATGTAGGATTTGAAGATGGCAAAGCATATTGTTTTAATATGGCACCAAATGCAAAAGCAGTGGAAAATGTTCATAAAAAAGTGGGATTACCTTTTGAGACTATTACAGAAGTTACTACTATAACTCCAGCTGATTTAGCACTGTTAAGTTAGCATATATACCTGTAATGCTATTTTTGCATTACAGGAGATTTAAAATAAAAAGTGATAGGCATTTATTAATCATCAATATAAAACTTAGAGCTAAAATAATAACTATAATCTTAGATAGAGTTTTATTTTTTTATTATTAAAATGATTGTTAACAGATAAAATTTATTATAAATTAGAAAATAAATATTTAAAAATTATATAATTTCAAGCCTATAATAAGTATACTAGTAACTTATTATTGGAGTAGTTATGAATAATGTTTTAAAATTATTTTTATTTTTGATAAGTATTTTATCTATATTAAATGCAGAAAAGTTAACTACCTTAGAAAAAGAGTATTTAGAAAACAATACAAATACAATTACTCTGACAAAAAAAGAGAAAGATTTTATAAAGTCTAATCCAATTATCAAAGTACACAATGAATTAAAATGGCCACCTTTTAATTATTTTGAAAATGGAGAGCCTTTAGGTTATTCTATAGATTTTATGAATCTTATTGCAAAAAAGGCTGGATTAAAAGTAGAATATATCACAGGACCAACTTGGGATGATTTTTTAAAGATGATGCAAGATGGTTCTTTGGATGTTATGCTAAATATAGTAAAAACTCCCCAACGACAAAAATATCTTTTATACACTCCACCATATGTAGATAATCCAAATGCAATAATAAGCAAGAAAGAAAAAATTTATAATAGTATTGAATCTTTGTATGGAAAAACTGTTGCACTTCCAAAGGGATTTTTCCAAGAGGAGATACTTAGAACAAACTATCCACAAATAAAGCTCCTTCCAGTAAAAAATCTACTTGAATCTATGAAAGCAGTTACTTTTGGAAAAGCTGATGCAGCTTTAGGTGAGCTTGTGGTTATAAATTATCTTCTAAGTGAACATATGATGACTGATCTGACTGTAAGTGGTGAAGCTATGATGGGTGATCCAGAGTTTTCACTTTTGAATATTGCTACAAGAAAAGATTTACCAATACTTCAATCAATTTTGTCAAAAGGGGTTGAGTCTGTAACTATTGAAGAGAAAAGAATTCTTCAAAAAAAATGGTTAGGCAAATCAAAACCAAAATATGTACAATTAACAGCTAAAGAGAAAGAGTTTATAAAAAATAATCCAATAATCAAAGTACACAATGAATCTAATTGGCCACCATATAACTATGTAAAAAATGGTAAGCCTAAAGGGTATTCTATAGATTTTATGAATTTAATTGCAAAAAAAACAGGACTAAATGTAGAATATATTACAGGTCCAACGTGGAATGAATTTTTAGAGATGATGAAAAATGGCTCTTTGGATGTGATGTTAAATATAGTAAAAACACCTCAAAGACAAAAATATCTTTTATACACTCCATCTTATGGAGATAACCCAAATGCAATAATAAGCAAAAAAAATACACCATATAAAACTATTGAGTCGCTATTTGGAAAAACTATTGCTTTGCCAAAAGGTTTTTTTTATGAAGAGGTTTTAAAAAGTAAATATCCAGAAATAAATCTTTTACCTCTTAAAAACACACTTGAAGCAATGAAAGCAGTTACTTTTGGAAAAGCTGATGCTGCTGTTGGAGAACTTGCAGTATTTAATCACTTGTCAAAAGAACATATGATAGATAATCTTTTTGTAAGTGGTGAAGCAAAAATAGGTGATCCTGAATACTCTTTACTAAATATGGCTACAAGAAAAGATCTTCCTATTTTACAATCTATTCTTACTAAAGGTATTAAATCTTTAACTTTGAGTGAGAAAAAACAGTTACAACAAAAATGGTTAGGTGATATTTCGATTAATACATCCAATGAAATAAAGCTAAGTGAAGATGAAATAAAATATTTATCTTCAAAATCAAATATCACTATGTGTGTAGATCCAAATTGGATGCCATTTGAAAGAATAGATAAAGATGGAAATTATAAAGGGATAGGTTCTACAATAGTTGAAATAATATCAAAAAAAATAAATAAGCCAATAGATTTAGTTGCTACAACTTCATGGAGTGAGACACTAAATAGTTTCAAAAATAAAAAATGTGATATTATTCCTATTGTTACACAAACAAATAATCGTACTAAAATAATGAATTTTACAAAGCCCTATATCAAAAACTCTTTAGTTGTAGCAACAAGAAGTGAGCAGTTTTTTATACGAGATAGTTTTGACTTAAATAATAAAAAAATAGGTATAGTAAAGGGGTATGCATATACAGATTTATTAAAAGAAAAAAATCCAGATGTTAAAATAATTAGTGTAGAAAATACAAAAGATGGATTGAAAAAAGTTGAAAGTGGAGAGTTATTTGGTTTCATAGATGCCTTACCTCCAATTGCTTATGTTATTCAAAAAAATGGAATGATAGATTTAAAAATTGCAGGAAGATTAGAGTTTGATGTTGAGTTTAGTATTGCTTCACAGAAAAACCAGCCATTATTGAACTCTATTATGCAAAAAGCTTTAAATGATATAGAAAAAGAACAGATTGATTCAATCGTAGGTAAGTGGATTTCAATAAAGGTTGAAGAATCGATTAATTATAAAACCTTGATTTATACTGTTGTAGTTTTTCTAATCATAATAGCTTTAATATTATATAGACATATTAGTGTAAAAAAACTCAACAAAGAGCTTGAAAAAATCTCTATTACAGATGCTCTTACTGATATTTACAACAGAAGATATTTCAATGAAATATGCCCAAAACTTATAAACTCAGCAAAAAGAAAAAATACCCTTATAACTTTTCTAATCATTGATATAGATTATTTCAAAGAATACAATGATACTTATGGACATCAATCAGGAGACGAAACACTTGTAAAAGTAGCTAAAGCTATAAAAGAGTCGCTTAATAGGGCTGATGATTATTGTTTTAGAATAGGTGGTGAAGAGTTTGGTGTTATTTTTAAAGCTGATACAAAAGAGGAAGCTTTTGCTTTTTCAAATAAGATAAAAGAAAACATAGAAAATCAGAAAATTGAACATTCAAGTAGTAAGATAAGCCCTTATTTAACAGTATCTATGGGACTTATTTGTAAAAATGCAAATGATATTGACAATTTTTATGAGGTGTATAAACAAGGGGATGACTTGCTTTATAAAGCAAAAGAGTTGGGAAGAAATAGAATTTGTACTTAGTTTAGATTTCCCAATGTTTTATATTGATTCTCTTGTTCTTTTGATTGGTACTCTTTGAAGAAATTTTTAACATCTGTTAAAAGATTAATCATATAAGAAGGGTCTTCTCCAAATATCGATTTTTCAAGTTTATTTATTTCATCTTCAAAGTAGTTTATTGTACTATCTTTTGAAAAGAATTCTTTTGAAGCATTTTTTTCATGATTTCCAGATATTATATTCCCGTTTTCATCTTCCATTAGTCCACTCCCAAAAGACATCCAGAGTTTGGCACTAAAAGCAAAATAATCATCATCACTTAATTCTGATAATTTTTTAACAAATTCATTTTTAGCATTTTGATCTTTTTCAAAAAAAGAATTTTCAAACCATCCTAGTAAATTATATCTTTGTAATCCAAGTTGGTATTTTTCATCATACTCTTCATTTTTTATTTTTGTTTTTGTTGTATCTTCTGTTTTATAAGATTCAAAATTTTCTAAAGTGCTTAAAAAACTCTCTTTTGATACAGTTTTAGAATCCTTATTTTGAGTTTGATAATTTGTGTAGTTCTGTTGTGTTTCTGTTACATTCATAATTTTTCCTTTTAAATAGAAACTAGATTAGTTTTGATTTCCCAAAGCTTGATATTGGTTTTCTTGTTCTTTTGATTGATAGTTTTTAAAAAAGTTTAGTGCATTTGTTAATAGATTTATCATATCAGATGGATCACCTCCAAATTTTCTTGAACCCTCAATAAGCTCATTGATTTCATCATTAAAATAGTTTATGGTACTGCCAATTGTTAAGAATTCTTTTGCAGGATTTTTCTGATTTGAACCTACTTTTGATACTATATCTCCATTTTCATCTTCCATCAATTTAGGTCCAAAAGAATTCATAAAATTAGCATTTACAAGCATATAATCTCTTTGACTAAGTGTTGATAGATAGTTGATAAATTTATTTTTTGCATTTTGGTCTTTTTCAAAAATTGAGTTTTCTAACCACATATCTCCATCTGCAGTACCAAAACCATTATATCTTTGCAATCCAAGTTGATATTTTTCATCATACTCTTCTTCTGGTTTTATTTTTGTTGTATCTTCTGTTTTATAAGATTCAAAATTTTGTAAGGCACTCAAAAACTCCTCATTTGACTGAGTTTTAGAGTTAGAGTTATTATTTTGATAATTTGTATAGTTCTGTTGTATTTCTGTTACATTCATAACTTTTCCTTTACAGTAGAAATATGTTTAGTTTTGATTTCCTAGAATCTGATATTGATTTTCTTGTTCTTTTGATTGATAATTTTTAAAAAAGTTTTGAATATCTGTTAAAAGATTAATCATATAAGAAGGATCTCCTCCAAACTTTCTTGCTCCTTCTATAAGGTCATTAATTTCCTTATCAAAATAGTTTATGGTACTTCCAATTGATGAAAATTCTTTTGACGGATCTTTTTTATGATTTCCTGGCACTATATTTCCATTTTCATCTTCCATTAATTGACCACCAAAAGACCAAGAAGATATATCACTAATACAAAATAGTTTTGTAAAAATCTTTTTGTTGATTTTAGGCAGTTCACCTTTATGGATTGTATTGTATTTTTTTAGTGATGCTGGATTTCCTAGTCAGGGACAATATATAAGTGTGGCACTTATTGCAATATTTTCAGGAATCATTGCAACCTCAATTTTTCTTTATGCTCGTTCATTGTGTGATACACCACAAAAGCTAGTTCTTGTAGATGCTACTCAATCAGGAGATGTTTTTTTTGCTCTTTTGGCTGAGATGATATTTTTTGATATAGCTTTCCCTAATTCTATTGAACTTTTAGGGATAGCTTTGACAATTCTTGGGCTTATTTTTTTAATAAAATTTAAATAACTATATTTTAGAGTTAGAATGATTATTCTAACTCTTTGCCAAAGTTTTTCTCTATGGCTTCTTTAATTCTTCTTATACTTTCATCTTTTCCAAGAACAGATAAAATATCATAAACAGATGGCGCTTGTGTTCCACCAGTAAGAGAGATTCTAATTGGCTGGAATAGTTGTGGAAATTTCAATCCATTTTCTTCAATAAATGGTTTTGTGATATTTTCAAAATCAATTGGAATATGAAGATTATCATTTGATTCAAGAACTTTTATATAAGAGTTTAACATATCAATTGTATCCTCTTTTATAAACTTCTTAACCCCTTTTGCTTCATATTGGCTTGGTGCAGTTAAGATATTGTCTATTGCAGCTTTTAATTCAATTAAAGTTTCTGCTCTTTCTTTACAAAGGTCAAGTATCATCTCTTTTTTATCATGTTCTTTTATTTCACAATCAAAATATTTTAGTTCGTCTGCAAGTCTTTCATTTGATACATTTTTAATATAATGTGCATTTAGCCAGTTTAATTTATCTTGATTATATGCAGAAGCTGATTTATTGATGTTGTTTGGATCAAAAAGTTCAAGCATCTCATCCATTGAGAATATCTCTTGATCACCATTACTCCATCCAAGTCTAACTAAAAAGTTTAATAGTGCTTCTGGAAGATAACCTTGTCTTTTATACTCCATTACATCCATAGCACCATCTCTTTTAGATAGTTTTTTACCACTTGGGTTATTGATCATAGGAATATGATAAAACTTTGGTTTATTAAACCCTAGTGCATCATAAACAACTATCTGTTTTGGAGTATTTGATACATGGTCATCCCCTCTGATTACATCAGTTATACCCATAAGTGCATCATCAACAGCAACTACAAAATTATAAATTGGCATACCATTAGTACGAGCAATTACAAAATCATCCACTTGATTTGCATCAAAACTCATATTTCCTTTTACACCATCTTCAAACTCTATTTTCCCTTCTTTTGGAGATTTGATTCTAATTACAGGTTCTACACCTTCTGGAATTTGAGGAAGAGTTTTTCCCTCTTCTGGTCTCCATGTTCCATCATATCTTGGATTTTCTTTATTTGCTTCTTGTTTAGCTCTTAGGGCATCAAGTTCCTCTTTGCTCATATAACACTTATATGCTTTCCCCTCAGCTAAAAGTTGATCAATATATTTTTTGTATATTTCAACTCTTTGTGATTGATACTCAATTGTACAATCACTTGGCATACCTACCCATTCAAATGCTTCAAGTATAGCTTTTACTGCATCTTCATTATTCCTTTGAAGGTCTGTATCTTCAATTCTAAGTTTAAACTCACCATTTGTTTTTTTTGCCCATAGATAACTATATAAAGCTGTTCTAAGTCCTCCAATATGAAGATATCCTGTTGGACTTGGTGCAAATCTTGTTACTGCCATTTTATACCTTAATTTATTATTCATTTTTCTTACATGTAGAAGATATCTCTATACACTTTATATTCATTATAGTATATAGATTTCATAATGTTAAATTTTGTTCGAATTTTAGCATATTGTTTCTTGATACTTATTGACATTTTGCTACATTAAAAGATTAATTTAACTTGTTTTTTAACTCTTAATTACTAAGTTATATTTTTAAATTTATGATGAACAACTAACATGAGATATACCTGCAATCCCAAAAAAGTTTGAAGGTTTTTTGCTGTAATATTTTTCTTCTATATCTTTTGATTGTTCTTCATATGGATTTGTCATAACTTCTTGTAACTCATGTACTAATTTATAGTTTTCATTTTGGGCTTGTTTATATGCTTCTACTAAATACCACTCTCTTAATGTATATTTGGGATTGGTTAGTTTCATTTTTTCTTTTGCGTTTATAGTTATTTTATCTTTCCATCTTTCTAACCAGTTATTCCATTTTAATTTCAAATTTTCATTTAAAGTATTACCATAAAAACTTTTTGTTAGTTGATTAATATCATCAGGGATATTTGATAATTCTCTGAAAAATATAGTATAGTCAACTTTTGTCTCCATCATAAGAGTTATAAGTTCATTAAACAATTCAAAATCAAATTTATCAATTCCTAGTTTAGAAGCCCACATTTTTTCCATTTTTGATTGCATTATATTTGAAAAATTGTTTTCAATATTTTGAAGTTCTTGTAAACTATTTTGGTGTGAATTTAGCAAGGGTTTTAGGGCACTACAAAATGATTTAAAGTTTTTTTGTGCAGCTTGGGGTTGATTAAAAAATGAAAAGTGCATACCTCCACCTGTCCAAGGTTGATAATTTGGATCAAACATATCAATAAATCCAAAAGGTCCAAAATCAAGAGTAAAACCACCTGCTGCACAGTTGTCACTATTAAAGTTACCTTGACAGTATCCAACTCTTATCCAATTAGCTACTAATGATGTAAGTCTATCTTGAAATTGTTTTGCTAGTAGGATGATTTTTTCTTCTAGGTTTAAATCTTGATTGATTACTTCACTATATTCTCTATCAATTAAGTGTAAAATTATCATCTCTAACTCTTTTAAAGCTTCTGGATGTTCTTTTTTTCTAGCTCGTCTTCCAAAAAGTTCAAGTTGTCCAACACGTATAAAAGAGGGTGCGACTCTTGTTGTAATAGCTACATCTTCATCAATCATAAGTTCAGGGTCTTTTGAGTAAGAATTATCTCTAAACCATGGTCTGCTTGATTGTTCTTTTTTAGAGGTAAATAGTGTTAGTGACCTTGATGTAGGAACTCCAAGAGAGTGCATATGCTCTTGTGCTAAAAACTCTCTAATACTTGATCTTAAAACTGCTCGTCCATCTGCTCCTCTACAATATGGGGTTCTTCCCCCACCTTTTAGTTGAAACTCCCATCTTTTACCGTTTAAAACTGCTTCTAAGACTGAGATAGCTCTTCCATCTCCATATCCATTTCCTGTTTGAAAGGGGCATTGGGCATAATATTCTGTACCATAAATAGATAGAGCATATCCCGTTGCCCAACCTTTATCTCTCATAGGTTTTGGAACATTTGAGATATCACCAGAAAACATTTTTATAAAATCTTCTGATTTTATAAGATTTTCACCAAAACCTAATTGTTTAAAAAAGTTTTTACTATGGGAAATATATATTGGTTCAGGTATTGCAGTTGGGCTTACATTTACATAATGACCACTAAATACCTCTCTTGGAAATTTATTTTCACCATTATATTTTTCATCAGGGTCATTATTAAGTTTTTCTACAAATGAGTAATTAGCATAATTAGCAAGTTCTTCAAAAGTTTCTATATTTTTTTTCATTTTTTTAATCTATCCATAAATTTTTATATATAAGGATTTTTATCATAACTATTTGAAAAGCATAGAAAAAATATGATTTAAAAAAAATTATTAAGTCAAATATTACTTTAAACAATCATCTATGTTAAATTTTTAATTTATTATTAAATTGAACTAAGATAAATTTTAATAGGACGTTTTGTTATTGGGTGAACAGGAGATTATCATGGTTTCTTTGCTTCCTTTACACCTTATTACGCTAATAGTAATATATATAAATGTTTTAATATTTAAAAAAAATATTTTAAATAACTTAGGTTCTAAGTATTTTTTTATCAATTATATTTACCATAATCATAAGCAAATTAGCTGTTTTATAATCACTTATCCATTTTTTATTATTTTAATCTATTTTTTACAAGAGAATATAATTTTAATAGGTTCTTTTTTTATATCAGTTCTTCATGTATATTTTTTATATGAAATCACTTCTAAAAAAAATATAAATAAAAGGGAAGCTTATATTGCTTGGTATAAACAAAATGTTAGCCATAGTCTTTCTATTCATGCATATGATATATCAAAAAAAGATTTTAACTTTTTAAATGAAAAATTAAATCTTGCAATTTTATTTAAATTTGAAATTATTTTCTTTGTTTGTATTGTGTTAGAGAGTGAAGTTGTATATGAAGTTGTAAACTTTTTTACTAAATAGTAAATTTAGTATTGTTCTTGTATCTAACTGAAACTAAAAAATAAATTTGACTCTATTCTTTTTAGTAATTACTTTATTGTAAGTTTCAATTAATTACTATGAAATAGTTATTATTTTTATAGGAAATTTAGATGCAAAAAAATGAACTAAAAGCTTTTGTAAAACAAAATTCACCATGGATTTATGAGTACATAAATAGTGTGATACTAAAAGATATAGGGCAGATAAATCCAAACTATTTTGTCACATTAATAAAAGAGTTTTTTAGTAAAGATACTGATGTAGATATTACTGCTGAAAACTTTGGATATTTTCTTATTAGTTTAGTTTTAGGGGAAGCCAAAAAACCATATACTTTTTTTAGAAAAGAGACAATAACTTTAAATGAACTTTATAAAGAAGTTTCAGTATATTATAACTATGTAAGGTTTTTCATAAAAGCTGACTATTTTTGTATCGATTTAATCCAAACAAAGATGGGTGTAACTCAATTAGATGAAGAACTTATAAAATTCTCAAAACAATTTCCTATGAAAAATATTGGTTTTGAACAGTTTACAAACGAAAATAGTGATAAAAATCTTGATGAAGTTTTGATAAAAATAAAAGAGGATATTGATAGTATTTTATAAATACTATTTAACTAATTTTTATTTTTATTTTGTTCAGATAAATAGTGTAAATATGAACCTTGAGATTTTTCTTCCTCTTTTTCTTTAAATGGATCATGCCATTTTAAAACAGAGGGGATTGAATTATCATCAGCTTTTGAATTTTTAAATACTCCAATTTTATTTCCATTACTTGCTGAATTAAAACTATTTTTTGATAAAAATAACCATGCTAGAATTATTAGAATAAAAAGTAGTAGAATAAAAACTATGATAATAAGAGCATAAATAGTTTTTTTATTATTTTTTTCCATAAATAGCCTAAATAAGATTTTTAAAAAATTATTTGTATTATTCCTAAAGTGTTATAAAATGTTGATAAAAGATTAAGTTTATGTTTTAAAAAAGTAAATAAATTTTTTTATCTATACAATATAAGTTTAAGAAGATATAATTTTCAAGATTAAATATTATATGGATTGGTAATGAAAATAAAAAAATGGATATTTTTAGCAATTATACTTTTAGTGTTGTATTACACTTTTATTGTAAATACAGTGCTTACGCTTTCAATTATATTTGGTTTAATTATTGCTTTTAAGTTATATAAGTTTTATGCTAAAAAGAGATTAAATAAACTAGCTACTTCAAAAGAGTTATTTAGAAAAAGTGAATTAGGGCATTTTATTGCTTTAGTTGCAAAAGTTGCAAAAGCAGATGGAAGAGTACATGAATTAGAAGCTCAACTTATTGGAATGATGTTTGATGATATCTCAAAAGTTTTTGATGAAAAAGAGAAAGCTAGAGGTTTTATGAAAGAGATTTTCAATGATGAAAAACAAACACTTGATGATACAAAACAAATAGCACAGTCTTTAAATAAACTACTTGGTAAAAGTATATTAAAACGTAGACAATATGTAAGCTTTTTAATTCAACTTGCATTTATAGATAGTGGGATTAGTTCAGAAGAAGAGAAAATTTTGCGTGATATTATAAAAGAGCTAAATATTCCACCAGAAATTTATGACACGATTGTTAATAGTTTTGAAAATAAAATGAAAAATAGAACTCAAACAATGAGTGCAACAGAAGCTTATAAAATATTAGGTGTAAAAGAAGATGATGATATGAATACAATAAAAAAAGCATATCGTAAACTAATAAGAGAGTATCATCCAGATATTATAAGTTCACAAGATAAAGATGAGTCTTATATGGAAGAAGCAACTGCAAAAACACAAGAGATAAACCAAGCTTATCAAACTATCAAAGATATTAGGAGCAAAAATGGATTATAAAAAGTTTGCTGATTTTAGTCCTTGTGATTATGCTGGACCTTTAAAAAGAGAAAGTTTTATGGATTATGGTATAAAAGAACTTTGGAGTGAGATACCAAGAGTATCTGGACCTGCATATACAGTAAATATGGTTCCAGGAGATAACTTGGCTTTGCATAAAGCAATATATGAAGCACCAAAAGGCTCGATTATAGTTGCTCAAACTAATTCTATGGATTATGCTGTATCTGGTGGAAATGTATGTGCTATTGCACAAGGTTTAGGAATAGCTGGATTTGTTATAGATGGTGTTGTTCGTGATATAGGTGAAGTAAAACAGATAAAATTTCCTATTTTTGGAAGGGGAGTTCATCCTATGCCAGGGGTTAAAAAAGCTGTAGTTCCTTTAAATACTCCAATTGTTGCAGGAGGGATTTTAGTTAATCCAGGAGATATTATAGTAGCAGATGAAGAGGGCATAGCTGTAATCCCAAAAGATAAAGCAGATGAGGTATATGAGGAAACTAAAAAAAGAGTTTTAGAAGAAAAAGCTATAGGTTTTGAAAAATGGGCTCAAAATCATCGTAAAAAAATAGATTCATTTTATAATTAGATGTTACTTTAAGCAGAAATTTTTTGATACAATTTTAAATTATTTCTTTAAAGATAAACTTTAAGTTTTTCTGATTTTATAAGAAATATAGATAAAATGATAATCTTTTTTATTCTTTAAGTACCAAAAACTAGAGCTTGAAACTTAATGATAATTAATCTTATATTTAATAGAAATAGATACAATTTATAAATTATTTTTCAAAGAGTTTATAATGAAGTGTCATTTTTTAGTATTTCTCTCTCTAGTTACTGCTTATAATATTTCAGCAAATGAAGATTTTTCATCATTATTAGATGAGATGACAGATATTGCTACAAAAACAAAACTTAATATTGATTATCAGCCTTCTGTTGTATCAGTAGTCCGCGCAGATAAACTAAAAAAATTAGGTATTTCAAATTTACATGAAGCTTTGGGAATCCTTCCTGGCATTGAAACGTCAATTTTACAAGTTGGTTGGAAACAAGTAATAATTCGTGGAAATTATAGTCCTGATACCTTTGTTTTTGATAAGTATAAACTTTATGTTGATGGTGTTGATGTAGGAAGTGACCTTTACAGTACAAGTTATTATTATCTTGACTTTCCAATTGAGTTAATAGATAGAATTGAAGTTTTACGAGGTTCTGCTTCAACGATTTATGGACCTGGAGCCTTTAGTGGGGCAATTAATGTAATAACAGTAAATTCTGAAAATATTTCAAATGGAAAAAATGAAAATAAAAGTACTTTTTTTGTATCAACTGGAAGTTATGAGTATGGAAAAGGTGGTTTTGTAACAAATTTCAATGCAGGCAATTGGAACGTAGGTATAGATGGTTATTATCAATTGAATAATAAAACTTTATATGCAGGCCCAGAGTTTGTTTTTGACCCTACTATTTATAATAGAACAGATTATGATAGTTTAGAAAATTTTGACGATTATTCATTTGGTGTAATAGCACAAAATGATAATTTTAAATTAATAACAAGGTATAAATCAGAAACAACAGACAATTTTTATGGTTTAGATGAAAGACTTGAACCTGAAATAGGTGGGTATCAAAAAAATAAAAGTCTAGTTTTTGAATTGCAAAATATACTTGATATTACACATGATATCAGCTTGGAAACAAAGTTAGGTTTAAATCAATATGAGTTTACATTTGATAGTGTAATATATGGTAATGTTTTACAATTAAACCCTACATATAGACAATTAAATTCATATATTGATATGAATTTAAAAGGTGGGAATTTTGAAAATAATGATTGGATGATTGGTATAAATTTAAAAAAAATTGATACAAAAATAAATGAATTAGAATCTATTTATCCAACTATTACTGCTGATAAATTTTTAAATGATGATCATGATCAAATAATAAAATCAATCTATTTTCAAGATATTTATTCTGTAAATGATAATTTTGATTTATCAGTAAATTTTAGATTTGATGATTATTCTGCATTTGATGAGATGTTGAGTTATAGGTTAGGTTCTGTTTATCGTTTAGATGATAATAATATATTCAAAGCTATTCATGGAAGGTCTTATCGTGCACCTTCTTATATTGAAGCATTTCAAGAAGCAATACCAGGCATTAGATCAGGAAATCCAAATTTAAAATCAGAATATATGGATATTTATGAATTATCTTATACACATAAAAATACCAATTCTGCTTTAAGAGCAAATATATATTATTTGAATATAAATGATGTAATTGATGCTGTAGAGAATGGTTCTTCTGATTTTGTAGGTGATTATGCGAATCATCAAAAACGTGATGCAAAAGGGATTGAGCTTGAATATACTTACAAATTTGATAATGGTGTTGAATTCATGTCAAATATATCATATGTAAGAACTCAATATTTTACAATAGATTATGCTTCTCCTACTGAATATACAAGTCCAGAAATTTCAGAAATATTGAGTAAAGGGTATTTACTTTATCCCTTATCAAAACGATTGAGTTTAAATACAGCATGGTATTATAATGGACCTAAAAATGGTTTTGATCCAAGAAATACAGGAAATACACAGGAATTAGATTCAACAATAGTTATTGATGAAACAATATCTTATGATATAAATAGTTCATCTAATATATCTTTTAGTGTAAAAAACTTATTTAATGAAACTATAAAATATCCTTCATATACTCAAAATCATGAAAGTGTAACAAGAGAGGGTAGAAACTGGCTACTTAGTTATAAAAAACAATTTTAATTGTTTACAACTATGCAGTTTCTTCCATTTCGTTTTGCCTTATAAAGTGCTATATCAGCTTTATTGAGTAGCTCTTTATAGTTTGAATGTTTTTGTGGAATTGTACTACTTATACCAAAACTAAGTGTAACTGATTCTATTTCAATACCATGTGTTTTATAATTATTAAGTTCGTTTAGTGAGTCTTTAATATTTTCACATACTTTAACAGTTTCCTCATCGTTTGTATCAAATAAAATTACAACAAATTCTTCTCCACCATATCTAGCCAATAAATCAGAGTTTCGTCTTAGATTCTTTTTCATTATTTCAGCTATTTTTTTAAGAATTTCATCTCCTACTATATGTCCATATGTATCATTGATTTTTTTAAAAAAATCAATATCTGACATAACAATTGAGATTGGAATTTCTTGACGTTTTGCAATATCATACATATTTTCAGCACGTTCTTCAAAATGTCTTCTATTTGATAGTTTTGTTAATGAGTCAGTAAGAGATAAATCTAATAATTTTTTGTTGGTTAATTCCAATTCTTTTGTTCTTTCTTTTACTTTTAATTCTAGAGTATGATTAGTTTCATCAAGCATTTTTGCATATGTATCAATTCTTGAAACCATTGAGACAATTGAATTATGAATAATACCTACTTCATCTTTCCTTGTTGTTGCAGAAAGATCAAAGTTGTTTTTTTGTGGATCATAGTCTGTTACTTTAAGACTTAAATCTTTTAAAAATCTAAACTCTCTTTTGATTATGATTATAAAAATAAGTAATAAGATAAATGTTGTTAGTAGAATTTTTATGGTTAAATCTTTATTTTTATTTAACATATCTTGATAATCTTTATTTGAAAAACCTAATTCAATTGTTCCTATTTTTTCTTTTAAAATTGGATCTAAAACATCTTTTGTATAAAATTGAATATTTTCATTTTCTTGGTTTTTATCTTTTTGATAATTGAAAATTGCTTTATTTGTTGCATTTAGCAATATTATTGATTTTAAATCTAAGTTTTGTTTACCTATATAGTTTAGATATTCAATATTAGATTTGTCTAGACCTAGTGATAAATTCAAGCCTATTATTGGTAGTATAGTATTTATTAATAGATTATTTTTTGATTCTTTTGATTCTATAAATTGCCGTTCAATATTTGTAGAAAATTCATATTTTCCTATGGTAACAATTAAAAAAGTTAAAACTAAAATACTTAAAATGATTTTGTATTCAATTTTTATATTTTTCATCTATAAGCTCTTCTTTTTATATATTTTAGATATTCTTAAAAGTATGTTATCAATCTCTAATTTGTTGTTGAATATAGCTTCAGTATTTAAATATGGAACTACTTTTTTACCAATAAATAAAGATGAACCAACTCCATACTCAAGATAATGATTATTATATGACATAGTTAAAATTTGATATTTGTTTAAAATAGATAAGCTATCTTTTATTTGTGAATCTTGAGAGTCAAATATAAAAGTTAGATGGCTATTTTTACATAATTCAACTTTAGAAAAATTATTTTCAATAAATGAGAAATTGTATTTACTAATTCCATTGGGATAGTTTTCTTTTATTTTTTTTATCAAATATAATGCACTATCTTTATCAAAGTCATCTCTTAAGATACAAATGTTAATATTAGTATTAATATTATTTTTTAGACTGCTCATTAAAACTATACGAGGTATAATTTTTGATAAAATCTCTATAATATTATTGTCATAACTTCTTGCATATAAGGAAGTTTGGTTAAATAGTATTAAATTTATTAATAAAAAAAAGAATATTTTTGAAAAAAATTTCATTTTTTATCTAAGCCTTCTAAAAATTATATTTTAGTAAATTCATAAAATATTTTCATTATATCTATTCTTACAATAAAATAAACTTACTGTTTGTTAATAAAAAAAGTATAAAGGTTAACTTGATGTAGTTTAATATATTAAAATATTATTTTATAAGATTATTTGACTTTTACAGTTTGATCTCTTCCTAAATCTTTTGCTTTGTAAAGCGCTTCATCAACATTTTGAATAAATTGTTCTAATGTAAACTCTTTTTTAGGAACACCTAAGCCAATACTAACTGTTAAATTATATTTTTGAAGATCTTTACACTCTTTAAGTGCTAAGTGTAATTTTTGAGCGAGTAAAAGAGCATTGTCTAAATTACTATTTGGATAGATTATTATAAACTCTTCTCCTCCCCATCTTCCTACAGTATCTGTTTGTCTTGTACATTCTTTTAAAATTTGTGCAAAGCGTTTTAATACTCTATCTCCCTCTTGATGTCCATATTTATCGTTGATATTTTTAAAATAATCTAAGTCTAACATTAATAGAGCAAAAGAGATGTCATTTTCTTGATAGTCTTTATAAAATCTTTCTAGTTCATTATCTAGTTTATATCTATTAAAAATACCTGTTAACGGATCAGTAATAGACTTTTGTGAAACCTCTTGATACTCTTTGTGTTTATCTTCAATAATATTTCTGTAGGCAATAATTATAGGTATGATGGCAATTAAAAATAGTAAAAATGATAGAAGTGTTTGAATGGTATTTTGTTTTAAAATATGATTTACATATGTAATATCCATATCAACTCCTATCACATATAGATTTCCATTTGGTGTTTGTATTGGAAGAACTATAGAACGGTATGTTCCCCATCTATCACTAAAAATAGGTACATAAAATGGTTTATAAATTTTGTTTGGTGTAATATAATCTGTACTTAGATGTTTAAAACTATTTTTTAAAGTTTCACTTGCATCAGGATAAGGTGTAAAATATCTAACTTCAGTATGGTTTTTAATTTCTGAATCTAAAGCACTTGAACTAGTTAAGTAGTATTCTTTATCTTTATATAAAATTACTGTATAGAGAAATTTTGTACCTAATTGATTGTTTAGTTTTGTAAGATTTTTGATATTTTGATTATCCTCTTTTTGGCTTATTGAAGTTTTTGAAACTGCTCTATCATGAAAATCATCTTCTAATACAAAAGGAACTGCAACAGCTGCTGAATAAAGTTGTTTATCAATTTGGGCAATCAAACGATCTTTTTCATGAAAATAATTCCAGATTGAATAAAGAGTCAATATAGTAATTGTAAAGCCTACGGCAGCTGCCATTTTTATAGTTTCTCGTCTCATTTGTTGCTAAAATAAACCTTTTCAATAAAATTTATAACATAATATTATATTTTACATTAATTGTCTTTTTAATTTATTAAATTCTAAATTAAATATAATATAGTTGTTTTTGATGATTTTAATCTATAGTTTCAATATTTACAAGTTCTATTTCGGCACACTCTTTTTTAGTTAGTTTTCTTTGTTTTGCATCCTCTTCAGCTAGTGTTATTAAATCTGCAAAATCATCTTTATTTACTTCAAATTGATATAACTCTTTTTGGGTTTCTATTTTAATCTTTGTTCCACTCTCTTTTGTCAGAATGTCAACATTTCTAATCCCTTTTGCAAACTCACTTTTTATAACCCTTGATACTTTTTCATTTGAAAATAGTTTTTCTAAAGTTAGGTCTAGATTAAAATCATTTTTACATAATATTTTATAAGTTACTATCATCTTTCCATCCACTTTGTATCCTTGTATATTTGATTTTTATGTAATTGTATCAGGATAATGAATATATAGTTAAAAATATTACAAGTTGCAATATTTTGAGTAAGTATAGTTAGTTTTGACTAGCATAAAAAAGCTAGTATATTTACTAGCTTTTTATTTATGAGTTTAGTTTTTGTGTTACAAGTTCATTTACAACTTTTGGATTTGCTTTTCCACCAGTTGCTTTAAGTACTTGACCTATAAAAAAGCCAAATAGTTTTTGATTTCCAGCTTTGTATTTTTCTACATTGTCTGGATTTTTTGCGATGATTTCATCAATAATTGGTAAGATAACTTCTGGATTGCTTATTTGGATTAAACCTTTAGCCTCAACTATTGCTTTTGGTTCTTCCCCTGTTTCACACATTTGTTCAAATACTTGTTTTGCAATTTTACTTGAGATAGTTTCATCTCCTATCATTTTTATAAGTTCTGCTAATTTTTTAGAATTAAATGAAAATGCTACTTTATCTTTATCTTTTAGTTCTCTTGCAACATCAGTAGCTATCATATTTCCTAATATAATATCTAATTTATTATCATGTCCTACTCCTAGTACTGCAAATGTTTCAAAAAAGTAGTCATTTAAAGTTTCATTTCTTGCTAAAATATTTGCTATTTCATTATTAATATTAAGTTTTTTAGTATATACATTAAAATGAGCTTTTTGAGTTTCTGTCATTGGTTCTTCCTCACCATGTATAACCTCTTTTTTAACTTCAGGTTTTTTCTCTACTTTAATCTCTTTTTCTACTGGTTTTGATTTTTTAGCCCAAGAGTCTTTTAGTCCAACGATTTTATTAAATACTGGATTTTCATCAGTATAATCAATTGGATCTGCATAAAAATACCCTTGTCTTTCAAACTGAAATCTCTCATCAGCCTTTTCTGTTATAACAGCTGGCTCTATAACTGCATCTTTGATGATAGATAATGAGTTAGGATTTAAATCCTCTAAACCTTCTGGGGCTTCATTTTTATATAATCTATCATAAAGTCTTACTTCAATTTTTTTAGCTTTTTTAGCGTCTACCCATTGGATGGCACTTTTTACTTTTATTCCACTTGTATCCTGTCCACTTTTCGAGTTTGGATTATATTCTGCTTTTATCTCTACAATGTTTCCATTTGCATCTTTGATTATCTCTTTACAAGTGATGATATAGGCATGTCTTAATCTTACAGGTTGTTCAAGAGTAAGTCTATTGTATCCTTTTACAGGATTTTCACTGAAATCTTCCCTTTCAATATAAACTTCATTTGAAAATGGAATCTTTCTTGAACCCTCTTTAGGTACATCGTGTGGATAATATGAAGCTTCAATCTCTTCGTTTCCTTCATAGTTTTCTATAGTAACTTTTATAGGATCTAATACACACATAACTCTTGGTACTTTTGTATTTAAATCATCTCTGATACAAAACTCTAATTGAGATACATCAACCATAGAGTTAGCTTTTGCTACACCTATTTGGTCACAAAAGTTTAAAATAGATTCAGGTGTATATCCTCTTCTTTTATATCCAGCAATAGTTGGCATCCTTGGGTCATCCCAGCCACTTACATAGTTTCCATTTACAAGCTCTAGAAGTTTTCTTTTACTCATAACAGTGTAGTTGATACCAAGCCTTGCAAACTCATGTTGGTATGGTCTTGGTGGTTCAAGTTCAAGTGTATCTAAAACCCAGTCATAGATATCTCTATTGTTTTCAAACTCCAATGTACAAATTGAGTGTGAAACCCCTTCTATATAATCAGATAAACAGTGAGCAAAATCGTACATTGGGTAGATACACCATTCATCTTTTGTTCTAAAATGATGAGCATGTCTAATTCTATATAAAAGTGGGTCACGCATCTTCATATTTGCAGCACCCATATCTATTTTAGCTCTTAGTACATGTTCCCCTTCTTTGAATTCACCCTTTCTCATTCTTTCAAGTAAATCAAGGTTTTCTTCAATAGAACGCTCGGCATATTTACTTCTACGTCCTGCTTGTGTTACAGTTCCTCTATATTCTCTTATCTCTTCTTCAGTTAAACTATCAACATAAGCTTTACCCATTTTTACAAGTTGTACAGCATATTCATAAATTTTTGGGAAATAATCAGATGTAAAATATACATTTTCACCCCAATCAAATCCTAGCCATTTTACTGCATCTTTTAAGGCTTCAACATATTTTGTATCTTCAGTTGTTGGATTAGTATCATCCATTCTAAGGTTACAATAACCATTGTAATCTCTAGCAATACCAAAATTTATGCAGATAGATTTAGCGTGGCCAATATGTGGGAACCCATTTGGTTCAGGAGGAAATCTTGTAATAATCTTTTTATATTTTCCTTTCTTTAAATCCTCTTCAACAATTGCACGTAAAAAATCTTTGTTTTCACTCATTAATAAAACCTTTTATATATCTCTAATAAGGGTTGTATTTTATCAAAATAGAGCTTATTAAAAGGGTGATATAGTTTTGATGGTTTAGTTCTCATAGAAAAAGTACTTATTTTTGATTTGATTTTTTATGCTAAACGCAAACCCAACAATAAAAAACTATAATTATATAAATTGAAAATTTCAAGGCAAGAGATGAAGAATAAAATAAAAAAATATGTAAAAGAGGGTGTATTATTAGTACTATTTTTGATAATAGCTATGAATGGTTTGAGTTTCTATAAATCCCTTGATTTAAATAAAGAAAAATTAGATACAAATAGTTTTATTCTTCTGGATGGAAGTGAATATAAATTGGTAAAAGATAAACCATTAGTAATTCATTTTTGGGCTACATGGTGTCCTATTTGTGAAGTTGAAGCACCAAATATTCAGAAACTTTCTGAAGATTTTGAGGTGATAACTATTGCTGTTCAATCGGGAACAAAAAATGAGATACAAGAGTATTTAGATAAACAAAAACTTAATTTTAAAGTTGTAAATGATGAAGATGGATATCATTCACGAAAATTTAATATCAAAGCTTTCCCTACTACATTTATATATGATAAAAATAGAGATTTAAAGTTTAGTGAAGTAGGATATACATCAACTATTGGTCTTTATGCAAGAGTGTTATTTAGTAGATAAAATTATATAGCTTAAATATGTGTATTAGTTTTTAGAGTAAGTAAGTTTTCTATATATTTTAGTATATTATAAAAAGAAATTAGGATAAAAAATGAATCATTTGTATTATATATATGATCCTATGTGTTCATGGTGTTATGCTTTTTCTGATACTTTTAAAAAAGTAAAGAAAAAACTTGATTCAAATATAAAAATTGAATATATTCCTGGTGGATTAGCTCCTCATTGTAGTGAGCCTATGCCACATGAAATGAGAAAGAAGATAGAGTCTATTTGGTATGAAATTGAAAGGGTAATTGGAACAAAATTTAATCATGATTTTTGGGAAAAATGTACCCCTAGACGTTCAACCTATCTATCTTGTCAAGCAACACTAGCTGCTAAAGCTCAAGGTTATGAAGAGCAGATGATAAAAGCTATACAAAATGCTTATTATCAAAGAGCTTTAAATCCAAGTGATGAAGAGACTTTGGTTTTATTAGCAGATGAATTAGGTTTGGATATAGAGGTTTTTAAAAAAGATTTATATTCGGAAAAAATCATAAAAGAGTTTGAATATAAAATGGATTTTAGAAGAAAGATTCATCTAAATAGTTTCCCATCTTTAGCCTTGGAGCATGATGGACAAATAGATATAATAAGTGTAACATATAATGAACCGGAAAAGATATTGGAACAAATAGATAATATAACAAAAAGATGGAAAAGTTTTCCATCTTTTTAATCTATTTTATAAGTGGATCTGTTAATCCAAGAACATACATACCTATAAGACCTAATATACCAGCAACTAAACAATAGTAAATAGTAGGAATAATTGTTCTTCTTAAAGTCTCACCTTCTTGGTCTAGTAAACCTACTGTAGCTGATGCTGCAACAACATTATGAATTGCAATCATATTTCCAGCAGCTGCTCCAACAGCTTGAAGTGCTACCATAAATGCTGTTGAGATACCAAGTGCATTTGCAACACCAAATTGAAATTGTGATAACATCATATTTGAAACAGTATTACTTCCAGCAATAAATGCACCAAGTGCTCCAACCATTGGTGCAAACAAAGGATAGATATCACCAACTGAACTTGCAACAAAGTTTGCCATAGCAACTGGCATAGAATCAAATCCTGATGCATTTACCCCAGAGTTAATAAGAATTCTAACAAGTGGAATAGTAAATACAAGTACAAAACCTGCACCTAACATCACTTGTGAAGATTCTTTGAAAGCCTCTTTCATCTCTTTAAATTCCATTTTATGTAAAAAGTAAGTGATTAAAACTACAAAAACTAAGATACCACCTGGTAGATATAGTGGAGTAATAGAGTAACCTAAACCTTCACCTAAAATATTTTTAAATGGTATAACCCAAGCTTTTACAAAATCTCTTGCTTCTGAGCTAACTCTTGTAAGTACTAATATTGCTGCAACTAATACATAAGGTATCCATGCTCTTGCTAGTGACATATCAACTTTTGTATTCATAGCATCTAGTTTCATCTCAAATTTTGAAATCCAATGAACTGGCCATTTCTCTTTTGGTGCAAAATCCCATGTATTTTTTGGAATTAAAAAACCTTTTTTAGCTGCAAATGTAACAATAGGTAGTCCTACTAAAGCACCAATAAGTGATGGAAATTCTGCTCCTAAAAATATACCAGTTAGCGCATATGGAACTGTAAATACTAAACCACCAAAGATAGCAAATGGTAAGATAGATAATCCTTCTGTCCAAGATTTATTTTCTCCAAAAAATCTTGTCATCATCATAATCATAAAAAGTGGAATTAAAGTACCAGTAATAGCATGTACTATTGCAACTTCACTTGTAATGATTTGTAAGTAAGTTTCCCAATTAGAACCAAGTGATTGTAGTGTGGCACTGATACCTTCAGAATCTAAACCTTTATTTACTCCAATTAAAATAGGAGTTCCAACTGCTCCAAATGATACAGGTGTTGATTGAATCATCATACCTATCATAACAGCAGCCATTGCTGGAAATCCAATAGCAACCATTAGTGGTGCAGCAATAGCAGCAGGTGTTCCAAATCCAGATGCACCTTCAATAAAAGAACCAAATAACCAAGCAATAATTACAACCTGAACTCTTCTATCTGGGCTTACATTATTAAAACCTTCTCTAATTACTTTTATAGCACCAGAGTGTTTAAGGGTATTTAATAATAAAATAGCACCAAAAATAATCCACAACACAGCTATTGTGATTAATAATCCTTGAATAGTTGAGGCTAAAACTCTATTAAAAGATACCTCCCATACAAATAATGCTACCAAAGTTGTAACAATATATACAATTGGCATTGCTTTTTTAGCTGGAAGTCTTAATCCAACTAATAATACTGCTGCAACCAAAATTGGTAGGGCAGCATATAAGGCTTGAGTACCTATTTCCATATTTATCTCCTTCATTTTGAAGTGACAATAATAAGTTATTTAGATGATATTCGTATGATAAAAATAGCAAAAACATAGCGTTTTTGTCATATGTTCATTTTTGATTCTTAAATTAAGAACTAATTAAAAAATTTAAGTATATAATAAAATTATTTATATTTGAAAGGAAAATTATGGAGTTTTTTATTGATGCATATAGACAATATGCAAACTTTGAGGGTAGGGCAAATAGACAAAGATTTTGGATGTTTTATCTGTTTTATATAATTTTTGTTTTTGTAATAAGTTTTATTGAGGCAATTTTAGGAATAGGTGGATTTATCAGTGGTTTTTTTGCTTTGGCTTCTTTAATACCAACACTTGCAATTGCTGCTAGACGTTTACATGATATTGATAAAAGTGGTTGGTGGCAATTGATAGTTTTTATTCCAATTATTGGTATAATTGTCCTAATAATATTTTTTGTAAAAGAGGGAACTGTTGGTGCTAATAGATTTGGAGAAGATCCTTTAGCTAGATAAATGGATATTTAGATTGTTTGACCCAGTGATTTTAGATTTTAAATTCTAATTTAAAAGAGTTAAGCAAAAGGCTTAACTCTTTATAAGAAATATTAGATTTTATCAGATAAATCGATATTAATACCTTGGTTTAAAAGTTCATCTTGTCTAGGTTTTAAATAGTCTAAATATGTATTGTATTTTTCATAATATTTTCCACTAACATATCTAACTAATTCTTTGAAATGAAAACTATATAAAAGTGCATCAATTCTTGCTTGCTCTTTTCCGTCGTTAAATAGTAAAACACCTGGTCTATAATCTAGTTTAATCTCTTTTGACCAGTCATGTGGAGTAGTTGTTTCTCCACTTGGAGTTATGATTTTTTCTTTTGACATTGCATCAAATCTTACTACAGTAACTTTTGATAGTTCATTTTGTACATCTTTATTTTTCAAAGTTGTATTGTGCATATAGTTACATTGAGTACAGCTTCCATCTTCAAAAATAACAGCAAGTGGTCCTTTTACTTTTGAAAGGTCTTTTATATCTTTAAATATCTTGTTTGGTTTTAAAGTATAGTAAGTTTTGTTTTTTACTTTATCTAGATATTGAGTCAAACTCATATTTTGATACTCTTTATTTTTAACAAAATCAACAACTAACTTAAAATTTTCTGGTGATCTATAACCATTTAATCTTACAACAACTTCATTTTCTTGGTTCAAAAATATTATTGTTGGTGTGTATTGTACTTTTAAATAATCAGCATATGCTTTTTCTGTTAAAGTAAGTTCATCGTTTACAACAACTTCTCTTGAACCTTTTATATTGATACCAATAACATCAAAATTATCTTGAATATATTTTTGATTTTTTGCACCTACTACAAAGTTATCATGTAACATCTTTGTACAATATGGACAAAAATCCAATGACATAAATAGCATTACATGCTTATCTTCCTCTTTTGCTTCACTTACATCTTCTGCTAAATCCAAAAAGCTTTGTTTAAACCAACTAGGCATATCATGGGCTGATCCACCTGTGAGTTTACCTTTTTCGGCTTGTGCTGCTGTTACTATCAACATTAGTGATATAAGTAAGCTATAGATTGATATAAATTTTCCCCTCATTTTAATCCCTTTATTAGAAATATTTATAATTTATATCTATTTTTTGATAAGTTTTAATTAAAAAAAATAAAAATATTTATAATTATAAGTTAGTATAAAGAAATCAATTTTGTTTCAATTTGATATAATTTAAGTTTAAAGGATAAAAATGAAGAAAAATATTGTTGTTGGTGGCTTTTCAAAAGAGCAAAGAGAAAAAGAGTTGGAAAAAATTAAGTTAAAGTACTCAAAAAAAGGTTATAAGTTTTTAAACTATATTGATAATGGAGCTTTAAAATCTATTGCAATTTTTGAAGTAGATGAATCGATTTTAAGAAAAGAGAAATCAATTCAGTTAATAATCACAGGTGGATTATTTTTATTGTTGGCATTGGCACTTTATATAAAAGCTAGTTAGGAGATATTTATTTATAAAATCATAATAAAAAATATTATAAAATAAAAAAAGAATTAGTGATTGGATTGTTTATGAGAGTTTTAGTTATTGCCTTATTTTTTCTAGTATTGATAAATGGAATACTTTTATTTTTACTTAACTTTCATCTAATAGAGTATATATTCTTTACACAGTTTAATGTTTCATTAAACTCTTTTAGTAATCTGCAACAAGTTTTATTTAGTAATTTTAGTTATGAAGAGTACAAATATTTTATTCTTACAAATTCTGTAATAATAGTATTTATATTGCTTTATCTTTTACATTACAATTTTTATTCAACTAAACCTTTGATAATACTTTTAATTTGTTCAATTATAAATATCTCATTTTTTGAACCAAGTGGATATTTAAATGATAAAATTTGGAGTTTTTTATACGATGATAAGATAAAAATAGAATATTATGGTAATGGAAAAGTAAAAACTATAGAACCTCTTGAAAACGGTATTAGAAAAAGTTTTTTTATAGATGGAACACTTGAATCTATAATAAATATTGTAAATGGTCTTAAACAAGGAGATTATATATCTTTTACTAATCATGGAGAGTTATCAGATATTATTACATATGATAAAAATGTTATTTTAAAACATAAATCTTTTTATAAAAATGGAGAAACATTTTTTGAATATACTTTTAAAGATAAAAAAATTGTAGAAGAAAAATATTATTATAAAAATGGAGTATTAGAAACTTTAATTGTAAGAAAACCTACTCATGATTCACCTTATGGTTTTAAAAAAGGTTATTATGAAGATGGCAAATTATTATATTATGCTTTTTTAAATAAAGATGGATGGAGCATAAAAAAATGTAATTGGTATGACAAAGATGGAGACAAATTGTGTGATACTAAGATTGAGGATGAGTTTTGATTTAATAAGAGGTAAGTTTTACTTACCTCTTATTTTTATAAATAGTTGTTTAATTTATCTTGTAATGCTGCTTTATTTGTTGCCCCAATTGATTGGTCAACAATTTCACCATTTTTGAAAATAAGAATAGTAGGAATTGATCTAATTTGATATTTTGCCATTAATTCCTCTTCAACTTCTGTATTTACTTTACAAATTTTTGCTTTACCTTCAAACTCTTCGGCTAATTGTTCAATAACAGGTGCAATCATTCTACAAGGTCCGCACCATGGAGCCCAAAAGTCAACTAATACAACACCATCTTTTATTGTATCATCCATCGTTTGATTTGTTAATTCTATATATTTTGACATTATAATTTTCCTTCATTTTTAGCTAAGTATTCTGCTACACCTTCTGTAGAAGCTTTCATACCTTCATCACCTTTTGACCATCCAGCTGGGCAAACTTCACCATGCTCATTTGTAAATAACATAGTATCAACCATTCTAATCATCTCATCAATATTTCTACCAAGTGGTAAATCATTGATAACTGCGTGTCTTACTGTTCCATCTTTGTCTATTAAAAATGAACCTCTAAGTGCAACTGAATCACCAAATAATACATCATAATCTTTAGAGATTTGTTTACTTAAGTCTGCAACCATTGGAAATTTAACTCTTCCAATACCACCATTTTCTACAGGAGTTTCTCTCCATGCAAAGTGTGAAAATTGTGAATCAACAGAGCAACCAATTACTTGAATTCCTCTCTCATTAAAATCATCAACCCTTTTAGAAAAAGCAATTATTTCTGATGGGCATACAAAAGTAAAGTCTAAAGGCCAGAAAAATAATACTGCACCTTTTTCACCAATATTTTTATATAAATTAAAATCCTCTACTATTTGACCATCTGCAAGTACAGCTGTTGCTGTGAAATCTGGAGCTTTTTTTGTTACTAACATTTTATAATCCTTTATTAATTTTTTTGTTTTGTGGTGAAAGTATAACAGTATAAATTTAAATTAAAATTAATAAATTTTATTAGAGGATAAAAATTATCCTTTGGAAAAGTTTTGTTAAATTTCTCTAATTGTTTCCTATGACTTATATCTTATATAAAAGATCTATATTTATTTCTTATTTAAAATTTCTATTGTCTAAACCTTAAATAACCTAAGTATATGTTAAAAATTTGGCGATAGTAATTCCTTGATACAGTTAGCCTAATCTTTTTTTGTTTAGAATCTATAAGCAAAAGAGATAGAAACAATTTTTGTATCTACATTATCTCTATTTTCAGGTAACTCTTTTCCTTTTTGAAAAGAATATTTTGCTATAATATCAAAATCTTTAAACTTTTTACCAAGACTTAACATATATGTTTTATCTTGTTCAATTGCATGATGTTGAACTTTCATTCCATCATCTAAAACTGTGAATTCTCTTTTCCCTAAAAATGTAGCAATACCTGCAATAAAACCTTCATAATTTGTACTAAGTTTTAATCCTGTAGTAAAATAGTCTTTATCTTTGAAGGTATAAGCACCATATTTATCTCCATCAATAGATATTTTTTTGGCTATAGTTGTTATTTTTAATTTGATTTTATCAAGTTTAAAGCCTTTTGAAATACTTAGATCATATTGATTTACATCAAAAGTTTTATAATCACTTTTATAGATAGTAAAAGCAGAGTTTAATCCTTTTGTAATATTATAACTTCCACCAAATCCATATATTTTTCCTTGATCTGTTGGTGCTTGATTATCCATGATTTTGACGTAGCTAGCTTTTAAATCTATTTTATCATTTAGAGTATAAATATATTTTGCACTATATTTATCTACTTCTAAATCTCTGTTTGTATTTGTAATTGGATTCAAAGTTCTATCCACATTATCACCTTGATAAGCGAGAAAAAATTGATGGTTATATATTTTATGTGAAAGAATTAAGTTTTCAACTTTACCATCAATTTTAGAAGCAGAGTTTTTATAATCTTTTATTCCATATTCGTAAGAAATCTTTGAATCTTGTGCATACAATAATCCACTTAATATAATAATACTTAAGAAAAATCTTTTCAATTCTAATCCTTTAATGCAACTTAGTTGCATTTTAATTGCAATTATATTATAAGTATATTAAATATAACTTAGTCTTATTATCATAAGAAAAACAAATATAAAATTTATTTTTATCTAAGTGTAAATATGGTTTGAAAAAATTTAAAATTAATTAAAAGAGTATAGTTTTACTTTGACACAGAAGATTTATTACTCTTTTTTATAAATAGATTATAAAATATGCCACATTTGCTCTTTTTTTATTTTTAAATATTTTTCATTATGTGGATTTGTTGGTGTGATTGCAGGAGTTCTTTGAGCTATTTTAATTCCACAACTTTTAACAAATTCAATCTTTTTTGGATTATTTGTTATTAGATTTATCTCTTTAAGGTTTAAATCTTTTAGTATAAAACCAATGGCATCATAAGTTCTTTCATCTGCTTTAAATCCTAGTTTTAGGTTTGCTTCAACTGTATTGTAACCTTTGTCTTGTAAATTATAGGCATTTATTTTATTTACTAAACCTATATTTCTTCCCTCTTGTCTATGATAAATAACAAGCCCACCATTTTTGGCAATATGATTTAAAGCAAGTACAAGTTGATTATTACAATCACATTTTAAACTTCCAACTGAATCACCTGTTAGACATTCAGAATGTATTCTCACTGATGGAACTTTTTGTTCTTTGAAGTTTTTACTCATAATTGCAAGATGCTCTTGAAATCCATCTTTATATGCTTTTACATCAAAATTACCGTATTTAGTCGGAAGATTTGCAACTTTTGATTCAATAATATGTAACTGGTCATTATTTATATATGATCTAAAAAAACAAGACTTTGCTCCTGTATGACAAGCAGATTTTCCAACTTGTTCAACAATTACTAAAATTGTGTCTTCATCACAATCAATTCTTAAATCTATAAGTTTTTGGATATGTCCACTGCTTTCACCTTTTTTCCAAATTCTATTTTTACTTCTTGAAAAATAGTGAACAATTTTTGTATCAACTGTTAAATCTAATGCTTCTTGGTTCATATATCCAAGCATTAATACCTCTTTTGTTCCATATTCTTGTGTTATTACTGGAACTAAGCCATTTGATTTTTTAAAATCTATTTTCATTTTTTCTCTTTTTTATATCCAAATAATCTCATCTTTAGGGAGTTTTGACCCATCATTACAACTTCAATTACTGTAATAGGAAAGTTTAGATTTATATTTGTATTTTGAGGAACATATCCAATTTCATGGATTTGTTCTAAATAGTTTTTTTCAAAAATCTTTATAGAACCTTCTTTTAATTCATTTATTCCTAAAATTAATTTTAGAAGAGTAGATTTTCCTCCACCATTAGGACCGATAATTGTTAAAAAATTATTACTATTTATTTTAGAATTTTTATCTTCTAATACTATTTGTTTTTCATATGAAAAAGAGAGGTTTTTCACTTCTATTACACTACTTTTTAATTGTAATGACAAATCTAATCCTTTAAAAAATTTGTGACTATATTCAGGAGGAATTTTAACAAACAATTATTAAATGCAACTTAGTTGCATTTATAAAATTTTGAGTGCTAGTATTGTTTAAGATTTATATAAAATTAGAAAATATAAAGATTATTTTGTGTTAAAGTATAGTTGAAATAAAGCAGTTAATAAATTAACTGCTTTAAGGGTTTAAAATTCTATTTTTAACATCTTGAACTAGCTTATCAGTAATCACTAGATTATAGTGTTCAAATGTTTTTTGGTAGTTTGACTCAAAGTTATATTTCATATTTTCACTAAAAAACTTATCGTTATTTATTTGTTCTTTTTTTTGTAGTTCATAGTATTTTGAACCAATTAATTCTTTGTCTGCTTTAATAAAATCATCCAAAGCTTGTAGTGCTGCTACTTTTCTGATTTTTTCTTCTAAATCTTTATGTAAAACCTCTTTATTTATATTTTGTAAAATTAAGTTATAGATATCAAATAAAGCTTTTTGTGGAGATATTAATAAATTTAATTCTTGAACTTTTTTTACAGTCTCTTGTAAATCAAGTAGGGTTTCAAAAACATAACTACTTAAAGATATATGATAATACAATTCATATTTTGTAACTAAATCTACTAAATTGCCTCTTTTAAAATACTTATTTATATTTTCAATTGAATCTTCACTAAAATAGTTTATGATAGATTCATGATTTTTAAAAGTTGTAAAGTTTTTCAAATCTTTCATAACCATCCTTTTATATTTTTACTAATTGTATCAAATATTTTTAGCACTTGTCAAGTGTTAGTGCTAAAAATAAAGTAGAGTTTAGTGAAAGTCACTTAAAGTTTAAAAGGTAAAAAATGTATATTTTTTATACAATAATTTTCTTTACATTAAAAATAAATTCTTTTATAATGGTTTTAACGAAAACATATTAGAGAGGCAAATGCCTCATTTAACTACAAAAAGGCGGCTAGGGTTCCGATCTTGAAAAAGATGACTGGTCCGAGAGCTACCGACTCTTAAATAGAGTTACACGGAGGGATAAAAGCCCGGGAGGTTTTTGCCTCCTAGTGTGTTTAATTCTATTTGGGAGAATCAAGATGAAATCATCTGTATTTACAAAATTTTTCAAGTTACTGTCACTGTCTGTTCTATTTTTAGGATTAACAACAACTACACTGTTTGCACAAACAAAAAAAGATTTTAAAGTTGCATGGAGTATTTATGTTGGTTGGATGCCTTGGGATGTTATGGAATCTCAAAAAATCATGGATAAATGGGCACAAAAATATGGTATCAATGTCGAGATTGTACAAATCAACGATTATATTGAATCAATCAATCAATTTAGTGCTGGTGAGTTTGATGGTTGTACAATGGCTAATACTGACGCTTTAGGAATCCCTGCTGCTGGTGGAGTTGATTCTACATCTTTAATCATTGGAGACTTTTCAAACGGTAATGATGTTGTTATCTCTAAAGATGCAAAATCTATCAAAGATTTAAAAGGTACAAATGTAAACTTAGTTGAATTATCTATTTCACATTATCTATTAGCAAGAGGTTTAGAGAAAAATGGTATGTCTGAAAAAGATATTACTGTTGTAAACACAAGTGATGCGGATATGGTTTCTGCTTATACAACTCCTCAAGTAACTTCTGTCGTAACATGGAAACCACAAGTTAGTGAAATCTTATCAATGCCTAAAGCAAATAATCTTTTTAATAGTTCAGATATCCCTGGTGAAATTATTGACTTAATGGTTGTAAATACTGAAACTTTAAAAGATAACCCAGCATTTGGTAAAGCTTTAGTTGGAGCTTGGTATGAGATGATGAGTCTAATGAATGCCAATACACAAAAAGCAAAAGAGTTAAAGTCACTTATGGCAAAAGCATCTGGTACAGATTTAGCTGGTTTTGAAGATCAATTAAAAACTACAAATATGTTTTATAACCCAGCTGATGCAGTTAAATTCAACAACAGTGAAGATATTATGAAAACTATGGAGTTTGTTGCTAAGTTCTCATTTGACCATGGACTTTATGGTGAGGGTGCAAGTGATTATGGATTTGTTGGTATAGAGTTTCCTCAAGGTAAAGTTGTAGGAGACAAAGGAAATATTAAATTAAGATTTGACGATACATATATGAAAATGGCAGCGGACGGAAAGCTGTAGTTAGGATAACTAATGAAAAGATTAATAAACCAAGTCCCTTCAAAAACAACTAACTTGTTTTTGGGACTGTTACCTTTTTTATTGATAGCAATAGTTTATATAAGTTCTTCAAATGCCAGATTGGCTGAAAACCCAAACGATAAACTACTTCCTTCAATAGAAAAGTGTATAGACTCTATGAGTGCGTTGGCTTTTGAAAAAAGTAAAAGAAGTGGAGAGTATGTACTATTGAACGATACCCTTTCTAGTTTGAAAAGATTAGCGATGGGTGTTGGTATTAGTGCTTTATTTGCTCTTTTAGTTGGGATTGCTATAGGGATTATTCCTTATGTAACTTCAACTGTTTCACCTTTGATTTGGTTTTTTTCATTAGTTCCAACTATGGCTTTATTGCCTATTTTATTTATAGTATTTGGTCTTGGAGAGGTTTCTAAAGTGGTATTAATCATTTTAGGAGTTGCTCCAATTATGACAAGAGAGATTTACCAAAGGGTAAAAGAGATACCAAGTGAACAAATCATAAAGGTTCAAACACTAGGGGCAAATACTTGGCAGATTATTACAAGAGTTATAACTCCTCAGATTTTGCCAAGATTAATTGATGCAATTAGATTGACTTTAGGAACTGCTTGGATTTTCTTAATCTCAGCAGAAGCGATTGCGGCAACTGAAGGTTTAGGATATAGAATCTTTTTGGTTAGAAGATATTTAGCTATGGATGTGATTTTACCTTATGTAATTTGGATTACACTGTTAGCATTTTTGATAGATTTTATTTTAAGAATTTTTAACCAAAGATTGTTTCCTTGGTTTGGTAAGGAATAATCATGAATCTAGTTGAAGCAAAAAATATTTGGAAGATATATGGGGATAGTATTATTTTAGAAAACCTAAATTTTACTATGAAAGATGGAGAGTTTTGTACTCTAGTTGGACCTTCAGGGTGTGGAAAAACAACATTTTTAAGGATGTTACTTGGAATTGACCAACCTACAAAAGGTAAGTTATATTTTGAAGGTAAAGATTATCCAAAAGAACCAAGTGATGAAAGAGGGATTGTATTTCAAAGATACTCTACACTAAACCACCTAAACGTAATAGATAATGTGATTATTGGTTTGGAGTTTGAAACCTCAAAGTTTTTTGGAAAACTTTTTGGAAATGAAAAGAAAAAAGCTTACGAAAAAGCTGAAGAGATTTTAAAAGCAGTAGGTCTGCAAGATGCAAGAGAAAAATATCCCCACGAGTTAAGTGGTGGTATGAAACAAAGATTGTCTATAGCACAATCATTGGTAAAAAAACCAAAGCTTTTACTTCTAGATGAACCCTTTGGAGCATTAGATCCAGGAATTAGTTTAGATATGCATGAGTTGCTTTTAGATATTCACTCAAAGTTAAACTTTGGAGTGGTGATGGTAACCCATGATATAAGTGAAGCATTTAAATTAGGAACAAGAGTTTTAGTATTTGATAAAGTGAAAGTTGATGAGAAATATCCAAATAGATATGGGTCAACAATAGTTAATGATATAGATTCGAGTAACAAAAGAGGTACTCGTACCTCTCTTTAGGGTTTGCTACTTTAACTGTAATTTATTTACAGTGCTAAAAGTAGTTATATATATAAAGGTTCCCTTTAAAATGGGACATTTTTAAGGAAAGAAAAGATGTCAAAATTAAGAAGTGATAAAGTTGTATTAAGTGAGACCTTACCTTCAAGTGTAAAATGGTCAAAGATTATAAAAAGAGGGCAAACAATTCAGTTAAAAGCCTTAGGTGATAATGCAAGTTTAAGTGCTATGTTTTATAATGCTTCAAATGTTGCAGAGAGATTTAACAGTGCAGATACTGTAAAGATTCAGTGGAATGCTTTTTTAGGTAAAGAAAAAGTTTTATTCTCAGAGATGGGAAGAGTTTTATTTGCTATTACAGATGATACTACAAATGGTTTACTAGATATCTTAGGTGGTATTAGTAATGAAAGAGTGATAAAAGAGAACTTTGGTGGTGAAGCTACATATGAAAGTTGTAGAAATGGTTATCACAAATCAGATAAAGAGAACTTTTTAATTGAACTTGGAAAATATGGGATGACAAAAAAAGATTTAATTCCTGCACTTAATCTTTTTAGAAAAGTTGATGTAAAAGAGGGATCAAAATTAGTATTAAATGAAAGATGTGCTAAAGAGGGTGAATATATTGAACTAACTGCACATATGGATATTTTACTTGTGTTATCAAACACACCTCATGCTATGGATAAAAGTGGTGTTTATAATCCAAGTGATGTAGCTATTACTATTTTTGATGCAGTTGAGATTAAAGATGAAGATTATGTGGATTACTCTGAAGAGGCAAAAAGAGGATTCATAAATACAAACAGATATTTTGTGTAAGGATTTTATGATGTCAAAAAATATAGAAAATGCAATTTACAATGAAAAACTAGCAGCAGGTATCCCTTGGGGAAAAGTTATTAAAAAAGGTCAAAGATTTAGAATCGTTGATTTAGAAGGGTGCCAAGCAGTTGATACACTCTTTTATAATGCAAACAACGTAAATGACAAATACAGTGCAAATGATACAATCAGAGAGCAAGGAAGCATATTTATCACAACTGGAACAAAACTTTTAAGTACAGATGATAATGTTTTGATGGAAGTTGTTGCAGATACTTGTGGAAACCATGATACTTTAGGTGGACATTGTAGTGCGGAGAGTAATTCTGTTAGATTTGGTTTAGATAAAAAATATATGCACTCTTGTAGAGATAACTATTTAACAGTAGTAGCCCAACTTGAGATGAATCCAAAAGATATTACAAACAATATCAATTTTTTTATGAATGTGCCAGTTGAAGAGAATGGTCATTTGGCAATTGTTGATGGGATTTCAAAACCGGGTGATTATGTGGAGATGGTAGCTCATATGGATACTTTAGTACTTATCTCAAATTGTCCACAACTTAACAATCCTTGTAATGGATTTAATCCAACACCAATTCAATTAATTGTTTGGGAAGACTAAAGGCAAAAGAACCTACAAATTCTTTATCTTGTAAGACGACTTATAAGATTATTCATTTGGGACGGCCCAAGATTAAACTTAAGGAAACACAATGTTCAAGAGAGTTTTAATTGCAAATCGAGCTGAGATTGCAAATAGAGTTATTAAGACATTAAAAAAGATGGGAATTGAGTCTGTAACTATTTATAGTCAAGCAGATAAACATGCCTCATTTGTAATGAATTCAGATATAGCTGTACCTTTACATGGAGTTTCATTGGATGAAACCTATTTAGATTTTAAAAAGATTATTAAAATATGTAAAGAGTATGAAGTAGATGCAATACATCCAGGGTATGGGTTTTTAAGTGAAAATGTAGAGTTTGTAAAAGAGTGTGAAAAAAATGGTATTGTTTTTATAGGACCTGACTCACGTCATATTGAAGATTTTGGGTTAAAACACACTGCACGTCAAATTGCAAAAGATAATAATGTACCTTTATTAGAAGGAAGCGAACTTTTAAACAGTTTAGAAGAAGCAAAAGCAACAGCCAATACGATTGGATATCCAGTGATGTTAAAAAGTACTGCCGGAGGTGGTGGTATTGGTATGAAACTTTGTTTTGATGAAAAAGAGCTTGTTTCAGCCTTTGATAGTGTAATAAAACTTGCTGGTTCAAATTTTAGCAATAGTGGTGTTTTCCTAGAAAAATATATCCAAACAGCACGACATATAGAGGTACAAATCTTTGGTGATGGACAAGGAAATGTTAAAACTTTAGGGGAAAGAGATTGTTCTATTCAAAGAAGAAACCAAAAAGTTATAGAAGAAACACCAGCACCAAATCTAAGTGATGAGTTACGAGAACAACTTTTTGAAGCTTCAAGAAAACTAGCTCTTGCAGTAAACTATAAAAGTGCCGGAACTGTTGAGTATATCTATGATACACAAACTCAAAAATTTTACTTTTTAGAAGTAAATACAAGACTTCAAGTTGAACATGGTATTACTGAAGAGGTTTGTGGAGTTGATTTAGTTGAATGGATGGTAAAAATTGCAGCGGGTGATAATACGCCATTACTTGAGTATAAGCATAATCCAAAAGGTCATGCAATAGAGGTTAGGGTATATGCTGAAGATGCTAGCAAAAACTTTCAACCAAGTACGGGACTTATCACAAAAGTAGAATTTCCAAGTGATATTAGATGTGATACTTGGATAGAAGATGGGTGTGAAGTAAGCCCTTTTTATGATCCTTTATTAGCAAAACTTATTGTTGTAAGTAATACAAGAAAAGAGAATATCTCAAAACTTCAAGAGGTTTTAAACAAAAGTAGAATCTATGGAATTGAATCAAATCTAACTTATTTAGAGCATATTTCAAAAGAGCAGTTTTTTACAAACTCTTCATTTTATACAAAGGTTTTAGACAGCTTTGAATACAAACCAAATAAAGTGGATGTATTAAAATCTGGGACTTTAACAACAATTCAAGATTATCCTTCAAGACAAGGGTATTGGGCAGTTGGTATCCCACCATCAGGTGCAATGGATAGCTTAACTCCAAGACTTTTAAATAAACTTCTAAATAATAATGAGGATGCACCATTTATTGAGATGACTTTTATGGGTGCAACATATAAGTTTAGACAAGAAATCACTATTGCTATTGGTGGAGCAAATATGCAAGCTAAACTAAATGGCGAAGAGATTGCTATGTATGAAGCTGTTAAAGTAAATGCTGGTGATATTTTAGAATTTAAAAAAGTGATTGGAGATGGTAATAGAACCTATTTGGCTATTGCAGGTGGATTTGACGTTGCTAAATATTTAGGAAGTGCTTCAACCTTTACCCTTGGAGAGTTTGGTGGACATGGTGGTAGAGCTTTAAAAGCAGGTGATGTTTTAAGTTTTAATACCACTACTAAAGAAGAGTTTATACCTTTAAAAGCTCAAACTCACCTTACAAATGAGTGGGAAATAGGTGTGGTATATGGACCACATGGAAGTCCAGACTTTTTTACCTATGAAGATATTCAAGCATTTTTTGAAAGCTCTTGGGAGGTTCACTTTAACTCAAGTAGAACAGGGGTAAGACTTATTGGACCAACTCCATCATGGGCAAGAGAAGATGGTGGGGATGCAGGGTTACACCCTTCAAATATTCATGATAATGCGTATGCTTTTGGAACTATTGACTTTACAGGAGATATGCCAGTTATCTTAGGACCTGATGGCCCAAGTTTAGGTGGATTTGTTTGTCCAGCTACAATTATCTCTTGTGAGTTATATAAAGTAGGGCAACTAAAAGCTGGTGATAAAATCAAGTTTAAACCAGTAAGTTTAGAAAATGCAGATAAAATGGTAAAAGCTTATGAAGAATCAATTGCTTTAAATAAAGCCTTACCCAAGTTAGATGACTATGTAATTGAGTTTGATGAAAAGTCTGCAACACCAATTATAAATACTTTTAAATACAACGAATTAGATATTGATATTACAATTAGAGCTGCTGGTGATGAGTTTTTACTTGTAGAAGCAGGAGAGCTTAAACTTGATATTGAACTTCGGTTTTTTATCCATGCTTTAATGGGTTATATTGAGGAGAAAGATTTAGCAGGAATTATTGATTTAACTCCTGGTATTAGAAGTTTACAAATCCATTTTAACTCTCAAATAATAAGTCGTGAACTGATTATAAAAACAGTAACAAAGGGTATTCACTCTTTAAAAGATATTGAGAATTTAGAGGTGGATTCAAGAACAGTTTGGCTTCCACTTTCTTGGAATGACCCTTCAATTCAATTGGCTATTAATAAATATCAACAAGGGGTACGTCCAAATGCACCTTGGTGTCCATCAAATATTGAGTTTATAAGAAGAATCAATGGACTAAAAGAGCAAGAAGAGGTTAAAGATATTATCTTTAGTGCAGATTATTTAGTTATGGGCTTGGGAGATGTGTATTTAGGTGCACCTGTTGCAACGCCATTAGATCCAGCTCAAAGATTAGTAACTACTAAATATAATCCAGCAAGAACTTGGACTGCACAAAACTCTGTAGGAATTGGTGGAGCTTATATGTGTGTATATGGTATGGAAGGACCTGGGGGATATCAACTTTTTGGGCGAACCTTACAGATGTGGAACACTTATAGAGAAACTAAAGAGTTTAATAAACCATGGTTACTTAGATTTTTTGACCAAATCAAGTTTTATCCTGTAACAACTGATGAGTTACATGAGATAAGAGAGAAGTTTTTATATGGGAAATACCCTTTAACTATTGAAGAGAAAACTTTTAAACTAAAAGAGTACAAAGAGTTTTTAGCTAACAATGAAAAAGAGCATACAACGTTCCAAACAAAAAGACAAAAAGCCTTTGAAGATGAAAGATTGATGTGGAAAGAGAAAGGTTTAGATAAGTTTACTGCAAAAACAGAAGCAATAGAAGAGAAAGATCAATTAATTTTAGCAGATGATGAAGAGGCTGTTGAGTCTATTATGTCTGGAAATATTTGGAAAATAGAGGTTAAAGTTGGAGATAAAGTAGAAGCAGGTGAGGTTTTAGTGGTATTAGAATCTATGAAAATGGAAGTGGATATTGAAACAGAAATCTCTGGAACAGTTTCTCAGATTTTATACAAAGAGGGTGATAACATTGAAAGTGGTGATGTCCTAGTTGTAATCAAAAAGGATAAAAAATGAATTTAAATATCAGTGTATTAAGGGAAAAATACCTTAAAAAAGAGCTTGGTGTAGATGAGGTGATAACTGATATTTTCCAAAAAATAGAGCAAACAAAAGATCATAATATTTGGATTACAACATTAACTAAGGAACAATTAGAACCTTATATCAAAAATTTAGAGGGTAAATCTATAGAAGAGTTGCCACTATATGGAATCCCTTTTGCCATAAAAGATAATATAGATTTAGAAAATATACCTACAACTGCTGGGTGCAAAGAGTATGAATATCTTCCAAAAAAATCAGCTTTTGTGGTTCAAAAACTTATTGAAGCAGGAGCCATTCCTATTGGTAAAACTAATTTAGACCAATTTGCAACGGGCTTAGTAGGAACAAGAAGCCCTTATGGAGAGTGTAAAAACTCAATTAATCCTGAATATATCTCTGGTGGTTCTAGTTCTGGGAGTGCAGTAAGTGTTGCTCTTGATATGGCAAGTTTCTCATTAGGAACTGATACTGCTGGAAGTGGTAGAGTTCCTGCTGCTTTTAATAATCTTTTCGGTTTAAAAGCAACTAAAGGGGTTGTAAGTACAAGTGGAGTAGTACCTGCTTGTAGAAGTTTAGATTGTGTGACAGTATTTGCCAAAAACTTAGTAGATACAAAAATGGTATTTGAAGTGGTAAATAAATATGATGAAGAGGATATTTATAGCAGAGTTTATAAGCCTACCTCACAAGGGGCAAAAAAGAGTTTTAGCTTTGCAGTTCCAAAAAAAGAGCAGTTAAAATTTTTTGGTGATGAACAATCTTTAGAGTTATTTGAAAAAGCTGTTAAAAAGTTTGAATCTATTGGCGGAAAAGCTGTAGAGATTGATTATGAACCATTTAATGAAAGTGCTAACTTATTATATAGTGGACCTTGGGTGACTGAACGATATATTGCTATTAAAGATATTATTACAAAAACACCAGAAGTTGTTGAAAAAACTGTAAGAACTATTATTAGTGGTGGAGATAAGATTGATGCTATTAACTATTTTGAATCAGAATATACTTTAAAGAAAAACAGAAAATATGCTGATAAGATTTTTAGTGAGTACGAGTTTATGCTGACACCAACAACAGGAACTATTTATAAGATTGATGAGGTAAATGCCAATCCAATTGAGTTAAATACAAACCTAGGATATTATACTAACTATATGAATCTACTTGATTTATGTGCAGTTGCAGTGCCAGCAGGCTTTAGAGACAATAAACTTCCTTTTGGTGTAACAATTGTTGCAGATAATTTTCAAGAGAATAAGCTTTTGGCTTATTGTGAACAATATTTAAAGGCTTAATATGAAAGAGAACGAAATACTAATTGGAGTTTGTGGAGCTCATATGAGTGGCTTACCTTTAAATTGGCAATTGACCCAGCTTGATGCAACATTGGTTAAAGAAACACAAACAAAAAAAGGGTATAGACTTTTTGTTTTAGAAAACAAAAATCCTATAAGACCTGGTATGATTTACGATAGTTCAAGTAGTACTCAAATAGAGCTTGAAGTGTGGTCAATGAGAGTTGAAAACTTTGGAAAATTTATGAAACAAATTGCTTCACCTCTTGGTATTGGAAGTGTATTTTTAGAAGATGATACATATGTTTATGGGTTTTTATGTGAAGCAGATTTTGTAAAAAATGCGAAAGAGATAAGTGAATTAAAAAGTTGGAGAAACTTCATATGTCAGTAACTGCAATGGCTTGGTTATATCTTGTAATAGCTGGATTACTTGAAGCTTTTTGGGCAATGGGATTAAAGTTTAGCGAAGGTTTCACGAAACCTTTGCCAACTGTGATTACTTTAGTTTTAGTTTTAAGCAGTTTCTTTTTACTCTCAAAGGCGATGAAAGTTTTGCCTATAAGTATTGCCTACGCTGTATGGTGTGCCATAGGGATTGTTTCTTTAGTTGTTATAGAGTATTTTTATCTTCATAGCTCTTTGAATCTACAAAAAGTTATCTCAATTTTTCTTATTCTTATAGGCATTGTTGGGCTAAAAATCTCATTTAATTAAATAAGCTTTTTTATACAAATAGATTGTTTCATCATTTTATACATCTCATAATTTTCATTTAAAAACTCATCATAATCTATTATCTCAAACTCATCGTTAAAAAAGCTTTTTAGTTCCTCTTTTTTTAGAAGGTACTCTGGGTTTGAATCTTTTTTCTCATTTTCTTCATGTTGCATATATGTTTCTATAAACAAAATCCCATCTTTTTTTAATGCCTTAGCAAGTTTTGGGATTAAAACTTTATCTAAATAGTTTGTTTTTACTATTAAATCATAGCTATTTTCTTTAGGAGTGTAGTTTTCTAAATCTACAACTTCTGTTTTTATATTTTCTATATTTTGTTTATTTAAAGTTTCTATTGCAATATCTGAAATATCTAAAGCAGTGATGTTAAATCCATTTTTAGCTAGATAAATTGAGTTTCTTCCACTACCACAAGCAATCTCTAAAACATCTTTACCTTTGGCATATTTTATTAGTGATTTAAGTTTTTCACTAGCTTCTCTTGGTTTTAAAAGGTTTGGTTTATTTTTATATTTATTATTCCATTTTATTTTATCATCAATTGACATTTGTTCTCTTTTTTTCTTTTTATTATAGCTTTTATTAATTAAAATAAAAAAAATAAAAATTTTTGCATAATAAAATCTTATAAATATCTAATTATCATTTTTTTTAAAAAAGTATAAAAAATAGCTTAAAATTGGCTCTTTAAAATCATATTATAAAAAAAACTTATAATATAAATATAAATGTTATTTTAATGCTACGTTTCCCATCATCTAGGTTAATTTTCTATTAAGAATTATAAGAATAATATTTTTACTTGAGTATTTTAGTCATCTTTAAATTTATTTAAAGGTAATGTATATATTTAAATTAGGGGAGAGAATATATATGAAAAAAATTGTGTTATCACTGGTATGTCTTTATGGCTTATCTTTTGGTGTTGATTATGACCCATTAAAGGGTAAAATGTTGGCATTATCATGTGCTTCGTGTCATGGAACAGATGGAAAGTCTGAAACTATTACTCCATATATTGCTGGTATGGGTAAGGCTACATTGTATCAGACATTATTAGATTATAAATATGACAAAAGACCTGGAACTATGATGCCTAAACATACAAAAGGTTTCACTGATGAAGAATTAGAACAAGTAGCTTACTACTTTTCAAAAATTGAAAGATAAAGGATAAAATATGATTAATAGAAGAGATTTTAACAAATTATTAATTGGTTCTTTTGCACTTTCACTTACTGCTTGTACTAGTCTTACATCAGTATCTTTGCCAAAAGATAAAAAAAGAGTTGTAGTTGTTGGTGGTGGTTTTGGTGGAGCTACTGCTGCTAAATATATGAAAAAATTCAGCCCTGAAACTGAAGTTATATTAATAGAACAAAATAAAGAGTATTATACTTGTCCTTTTAGTAATACTGTAATAGCAGGTATAAATGAAATTGATTTTATCAAACATGATTATAAAACACTAGAAAAAAAATATGGTGTTAAAGTTATCCATGAAAAAGTAAAAAAAGTTGATGGTGCAACAAATAGTGTTATCTTAGAAAATGGAGAAACTATCCCTTATCATAGAGCTATTGTATCACCAGGTATCGATTTCAAATATGAAAAAGGTTATGTTGAAGGTTCTGAAGAGTATGCACCTCATGCATATAAAGCAGGTGTTCAAACCTCTCTTTTAAGAGAACAACTACATGGTATGAAAGATGGTGGAACATATGTTATGGTTGCTCCAGAAAATCCATTTAGATGTCCTCCTGGTCCTTATGAGAGAATCTCTTTAGTGGCTCACTATTTAAAAAATCATAAACCAAATTCTAAGATTATAATTTTAGATCAAAAGAAAAAGTTTTCAAAACAAGGATTATTCCAAGAGGGTTGGGAAAAACTTTATGGAGATATGATTGATTGGAGAAGTGTAGAGTTTGGTGGAAAGGTATTAAAAGTTGATGCTAAAAATAAAGTTATTACAACAGATGAAGAGGATATAAAAGCCGATGTATTAAACTATATTCCAAATCAAAAAGCTGGTAAATTAGCTTTTGATTCTGGATTAGTAAAAGGGGATTGGTGTCCTGTTAATACAAAAACTTTTGAATCAAAACTAGTTAAAAATATCCACGTGATTGGAGATGCATCAATCGCTACAAAGATGCCAAAATCAGGTTTTTCTGCTAATTCACAAGCAAAAATAGCTGCACTACAAATTGCAAGATTATTAAAAGAAAAATCGATTGTAAATCCTCCAAAATTAGCTAATACTTGTTACAGTTTAGTTGCACCAAATTATGGTATCTCAGTTGCTGCTGTTTATGAAGCTCATGAAGACGGGATTATTGCTGTAAAAGGAGCAGGTGGATTAAGTCCAATGAATGCTGATGAAAGTTATAGAATGCAAGAAGCAGAGTTTGCAGTTGGTTGGTATAAAAACCAAATGGCTGATATATTTGGATAAAAACTAAAGGTTTTACCTTTAGTTTTAAACTGAAATAAAATATCTACTTTAAAAATTTTTATTCCTTTAAGATTTTATGGATTAAAATTAAAAGAAAAGGGGTGCATCATGGAACTTCAAGGTATTACTATAGATTTCTTTGATAAAAGAACATGTGGAATGTTGCCTGATTTATGTCTTCATTGGGATATAAGATATGATGAACTTGAAGATAATGAGGAGCTATTAAAATACTGGGATGAGCGAGTAAAAAATGTTTTAGCAAAAACAAATCGGGTGGTTTGTGGAAATATTGATGGAAAATCAATAATATACTCTGCTGATGAAGAAGCTATAGATATTATTTCAAATGAATTTAAAGGATTGAAACTTCAAAAAATCAATTATGAAGATATAAATAAATGTGAGCACTGTATCACAAATGATTATATAGCTTCATGATTAGATTTTAGATTAAAATATTAGGCAGTAATTATTTTATTTCTGCCTGATGATTTTGCCATATATAAAGCTTCATCTGCTTTTTTTAACATCTCATCGATATTTTTTCCATATTTAAAAGTTACACCGATTGATATTGTATAATTAAAACTAATATCTCCAATTTGTAAAGTATTGTCTTGAGTTGCAATTCTTAATAAATCTAATGCTTTAAAGATAGTTTCATTTTTTATATTTGGTACTAAAACACAAAATTCTTCTCCTCCCAGTCTTGCTAGAATTGAATTTTTTGGCATATATTTTACAAGGTTATTTGCTATAGTTTGAATAGCAATATCTCCTATATCATGCCCATATGTATCATTTATTTTTTTAAAATTATCAATATCTAAAATTGCAGTACAAATTGATAATTTCTCTTTTTTTGATTTTTCGTAAATATTTTTACCAATATCAAAAAGGTATCTTCTATTGTGCAGACCCGTAAGAAAATCTTTATTTGCCTTATCTTTTATCTCTTCAATTAGTTCTAAAGTATTGATATTTGACATCAATCTTGCAATAATCTCTTCCATAGAAGATGATTTTTCTATAAAGTCATTTGCCCCATATTTTAAGAATTTTGGAATCAAATGTTTTTCATTTGCTCCTGAAAGGGCAATTATTGATAATTCATCCATTGTATATAATTTTCTAAGTTCACTTGTGAGTTCTAAACCATTCATTTTCGGCATAAAATAATCAACAATTACAAGTTTTATTTCATTATTATTTTTAATTATTTCCAAAGCTTCTTCAGCACTATGAGATGCGATTGTTTTTAGATTATATTTATTACAAATATCTTCTATTTGTTGTGAATAAGTTTTTGAATCATCTACAATTAAAACATTATATTTTCCATTATTGATAAATCTTTTAGTCATATTTATAGTTTGTTCAATGGCAAAACTTTTGTCTTTTATTATATAGTCAATTACATTTGGATTTTTTAATATCTCATCTGTTAAATTAGATTCATTTCCTGTAAGGACTATAATTGGTATATCATATTTTGATACTAAATCAATTATTTGACTACCTTGTGCATCTGGCAGATTCAAATCTAATAAGGCTATATCAAAAGTTTTGTATTTTAATAACTTTTCATTACACTTACTCATACTTTCAGCTTGAATCACATCCAATTTAAGTTGCTTATGAATTGAATTAGCTAGACGTTTTAATATTGTTCTACTATCATCAACAATTAAGATTTTTTTCATAGGAAGTTCGCCTTGAAATAAAATAATAATTATTTTATATGAATAAATATAAATAAATAGTTAAAAATTAATTATATAAAAAATAGTTCAGAAGTTGTCTTCTGAACTATTTTTAGCAAGAACAGCCACTAATACAAGTGTGTTGTTTTCTTTTTAAAGAATTTAATGAATAAGGGATTATTTTAATTAAATAATCAGTATCTTTTTCTTCCAAATAGGGTACTTTTACCTCAATATGTTTTTTGAAATTTTCATTTTTTGGATATACAAAATAGATATTTTTGAATACACCTTTATTTATGATATCTACTGCTAAATTTACTTCATAATCTAAAAGTAGTTTTTGTGAGTCCATATCTTTGTATAAAGGTATAACTTTTATTGAATCATAATTTGAAGGAATTATGTCAATACTATCTTTGTTTTTGTCCACAAACCTATTTTTTGTATCTTTAGATATTTTGTTATAAACAAACTCAAAAAAGTTTGAATTTGGTTTATTTGAAAGTTCATATGATGAAAGCAGGTTTTCACACTCATTGAAACTCATATCTTCTCCTTTTTATATTATTGATAATCATTATTGAAATAATACAAGAAGAAAACTTAAGTTATTCTAAAATTGATAGTCATTATTAAAATTATATTTTATTTAACCTTCTTTCTTATATTAGTTACTGTCTCTCCTCCTATGGCATAATTGTCAGTTGATACCTCTTCAATTAATACAACAGTAGAAGATTCACCTCTATTAAAAATCTTAACAAAAGCATTTGTTAACTCTTTTGCTAATTGTTCTTTTTGTTCTTTTGTTGCTCCACCATCTTCGTGAGTCATTTTTACATTTATAAATGGCATCTTTACTCCTTATCTATTTTTAGAAATTTTGATATTGCTAGAAGAATTACTCCAACAAAAACTATAAATGACGTAAGATATAAAGCATAAGTATAGTTTCCAAATTTTTCTATTAAAGCAACACAATAAAGTGGAGCTAATACTTGACCAATACCATATGCAGTAGTTATCGCTCCCATCAGAACTACTGGATTATTTCCTGCAAGTTTTCCACCAAGATTCATGAAAAGAGCTACAAGACCAATAAACGTACCTCCATATAAAACACCAGAAAAGATATTTAAATAAATATTAGTTGTCAGTGCAGAAATCATAATACCAATAACTTGAACACTCATAGCAAGCATAATTATATTTACACTACCATATCTTGCAGCTAAACTCATCCAGATTATACAAGAGGGAATACCTGCAAGACCTACAAAGGTCCAAGTTAAACTTCCATAACCTTCCAATCCTTCAAGGGAATTAATAATATCAGGTAAAAAAGTTCCTTGAACTACAAAACCCACACCTTCACAAAAATATGCAATAATTAGAAGTATTACAAAAGGTGAAAATATTTTTTTATCAAATTTATGTTTCACAACTGGATTTTTAACTTTCTTATCAAAAGAAAGTATATATACAGTATAAAAAGAACTAATAAAAGCAAATAAAGTTAAAACTATCCAAGCTATTTGCCAAGAACCACCTTCAAAAGAATCTACTATTCTTACAATAATATCAGTAGTAAAAATTGCAAAACCAATCCCAGAAAAGTGTATTCCCATAGCTTTTGTTTTACTATCAAGTTTTAATTTGCTCATTACAATTGAAGAGCCTACAACAACTGCCATGGCAGTACCAAAACCTGCAATAATTCTTGAGATTAGCCAAATTGTTTCATTTGTAGTTGTTCCAAGTATTATTGTAGTTAAAACAGAAATTATCATACCTAGTTTGAAAAATTTGATTTTAGAGTGCATATTATTTATAAACATTGCAAACATAGAACCTGATAGATAACCAATATAATTAACTGAAGCTAAAATTCCAGCAAATTTAACGGTTAAAAAGTCATTTAACATAGCTGGAAGTTGGGCAGTGAAACTAAATCTTGCAACCCCAATACCAATAATAAGAGAAAGTATTCCTGCGAGTATTATTGCAGCATTAGAATTTTTATCCAAAAGATTTATTTTGTTCATAATATTTCACTCCGTTTTCTATTTTTGACATTCTATCACTAAAAATGATAGAATGTCAAATATCTAATCATGATTAGTGATATAAGGAAAAGTGATATGGATTCTAATTTATTAAAAGTTTTTGTAACAGTTGCAAATAAAAAATCTATTTCTAAAGCTGCAAATAGTTTAAAATATGCCCAATCAAATGTAACATCAAGAATAAAACAATTGGAGAAAAATCTTGATTGTAAACTTTTTCATAGGGTTCCTTCTGGTGTAATTTTAACCCATGAGGGTGAAAGATTGTATCCTCATGCAGTAGAGATTATTAGAAAAATAGAAGTTGCACTTTTAGATATGAAAGATATGTTAAAACAAGAACAATTAATTGTTGCCTCAACAGAATCAAATGCAGTTACAAGAATTGTAAATTTTCTTCTTAAACTTCATACAGATTTTCAAGACCTGCAATTGGAACTTATCACTAATACAACATCAGAAATAAAAAAGATGTTAATGGATTATAAAGTTGATATTGCTTTTATAAGTGGGGTTCCAAAAGAGGAAGAATTGATTGTTTTAAATAAGATTGATGAAGAATTAGTTCTAGTTGAGCCTTTAGAGGAAGTTGCACCTACGGTTTTTTTAAGTTTTAAAAAAGGGTGTGCATATAGTGCTTTTGCACAAGATTATCTATTTGAAACAACACAAAAAGAGCATAAAAAGCTAGAATTTGGAAGTTATGAGACAATATTAGGGTGTGTAAAAGCAGGAATGGGAAAATCAGTTTTACCAATAAGTATTGTTGAAAAACTAAACTTCAATAAAGAGGTAAAGGTGTCAAAACTTAGTGAAAATGCCTGGGGTATGCCAACTTGTTTGGTATGTAGAAAAGATAATATGCCTAAAATTGCAGATTATCTTAAAAATATACAACTATAATTAAATAACTTTTTATTTATAAAAATTACAGTATTTTTAAAAGAAAATAACTATCTTACAATTAAGAAAGATTAGCCTATAATACGAAATAATGTTGAAAGGTTTTATATGGATGAAACACCTACATATGAACAGTTAAAAGAGCAAGTAAATAGCCTTGAAACACAATTAAAACATTTTTCAGAACTAAAAGATGAATTTAAATTAAATAATCTATTTTTAGATATGCTATTTAACACTATTCCAAATCCAATTTTTTATAAAAATAGAAAAGGTGTATATGAAAAATGTAATGATGCATTTTCACAAACTATTTTAGGAATAGAAAAAGAAAGAATTATTGGAAAAACATTGTATGAATTAAGCGATGTAGTTCCAAAAGAATATGCCGATATTTACACAAAAAAAGATGAAGAACTATTTAATAATAGAGGCTTTCAAAACTATACAACTTTAGTAAAATGTGCAGATAACAAAGATAGATATTTTGATTTTTATAAAGCAGTTTTTGTTCAAGATGATGAAGTTTTAGGTCTTGTGGGAATTATGCTTGATGTTACAGAATACAAAAAAGCTACTATTTTACTTGAGGAAAAAAATAAACAATTAAAAGAATTAAGTATTACAGATAGTTTAACAAAACTTAATAATAGAAGATTTTTTGAAAAAATATTTGAAGATAAATTAAATCGTTTAAGTAGATATAATTATAGATTTGCTTTAGCTATTATTGATATAGATTTTTTTAAAACTTATAATGACAAATTTGGACATGTAACTGGGGATGAGATACTAATAAAAGTATCAAAAATTATTAGAGAAACATTTAATAGAAAGACTGATTATACCTTTAGGTTAGGTGGAGAAGAGTTTGCAGTAATATATAAAACAGAAAATAAAAAAGACACCTTAAATTTAGCAGAAAAACTTCGAAAAAATATTGAAAATGCAAAAATTAAAACAGTAAATACAAGTGTTTCAGATTATTTAACAGTTTCTATTGGCGTTGCCGATATTATAACCCAAAATTTAGATATATCAACTACCAGAAAAGCATATAATAAAGTAGATCAATTATTATATGAAGCAAAAGAAAAAGGTAGAAATCAAACAGTATATAGATTAATTTAAGGATTGGGTTTTGAAGCTTTTAAATTATAAATATGAAGATAAAAATAAATTATATAAATTTGTAGAAGATAATAAAATCAAAAATGATCAATCTACATTTATACAAGTTTTCTCTTCAAAAAAAGATTTTGAAAACTTAAAAGATATAAGAGATGAGTTAAATGAACTTTTGCCCTTTGCAACTATTATTGGTGCATCTACTGCTGGTATTATTGAAGATGATTCATTTATTGATGATGAGATATATCTGTCATTTTCATTATTTGAGAAATCCAAAACCATATCTGTATCTTATTGTAAAAAAGATGTAGAATTTATTTTAAAAAATCTTTTTAGCCATTACATAAACTCTAAATCAAAACTAATTATAATATTTGCAAATACCTATAGATTTGATGCTACAAAGTTATTAAATGAATTTTCAAGTAAGTACCCAAGTATAGTTATTTCTGGTGGAAATGCAGGAGATGACTATAACTTTGAAAAATGCCTAACTTTTACTAATAATTGTTTTGATTGTGATGTTTCTTTTGCAATAATAGATTCAGATGATTTACAAGTTAGTACAAAACAACTTTTAAACTGGCAGACATTAGGTCAAGAGATGGTTGTTACTAAATCAGAAGCTTCAACTGTTTATGAGATAAATGGAGAAAAAGCGGTTGATATTTATGAACACTATTTAGGGAAAGATGTTTCTGAAAATATTTTAACCTTTGGTATAGAATTTCCCATAATTTTTAAATCAAATGGCATTGATGTGGCTAGGGCTGCTATTGCTGTTGATTATGAAAATGGTTCTATAACATTCGCAGGAGAAATAAAACAAAATACAAAAATAAAATTTGGTTTTGCAAATGTAGAACATATAGAAACAAAAAATAAAGAGATTTTAAAAGAAGAATTTACCAATAAAAGTGAAGCAATTTATATCTATTCTTGTAGTGCAAGAAGGCTTATGTTAGGTAATTACTTAAAAAATGAAATTTTTAATTTAAATCAGATTGCACCAACCTCTGGTTTTATAACATATGGTGAATTTTTTCATGATAGTAAAAGTTGTAACAATAATCTTTTAAATCTTACTACAACTTACGTGGTTTTAGATGAGAATAAAGAAAATAAACCATTAAAATTTGAAGATATAGATATAAAAAAAGACAACAGAGAGGTTACATTAAAAGCATTAACTAACTTGATTTCAAAAACAAATGAGGATTTGGAAGAGAATATTTATTATCTTGAGCAGTTTAAAAATGCAGTAAGAAAAGCTTCTATTTTTTCAATTACTGATAAAAATGGAGTAATAATAGATACAAATGAAAAATTTGAAAAAGTATCAGGATATTCAAGAGATGAATTGATAGGTAAAAGACACGATATAGTTAAAAGTTTAAATATGTCAGATGAAGTATTTGCCAAACTCTGGGAGACAATTGAAAGTGGCGAAATTTGGGAAGGTTTGATTGAAAATCAAAGAAAAGATGGTAGTAAATATTATGTAATATCTCAAATTGGTCCAATATATTATAAAAATGGTAAGTTTAGAGAATATATAGGTATAAGAACTGATGTAACAGAACAAGAAGAGTATAAAAAAATCTTAAAAAATCAATTAGATACTACCAATAAAAGTTTGAAAGAAAATTTATATTATTCAAAACAATATGAGGATGCTATAAACTCTACAAGTTTGATTTTAAAAACAGATGTAGATTATAATATTGTATTTGCCAATGAAACTTTTTGTAATTTAAGTGGCTATAAATTGTCTGAGTTAAGAAAAATGAAAAGCACTCAAATGAGACATTCAAAGCATATACAAGAGGATAGTTATAAATCAATTTTTACTGAATTAAACAAGAGAAAAGTTGTATCAAGAGTTTTAACTAATATTAAAAAAGATGGTACAGAATATACTGTTTCTAATCTTTTTTATCCAATAATCAATTTAGAAGGGGAAGTTATAGAGTATCTTCATGTTATGCATGATATTAGTGAATTGATACAATTAAACAATGAGATTGAACAAACTCAAAAAGAGGTTGTTTTCACTATGGGTGCAATAGGGGAAACTAGAAGTAAGGAAACAGGACTTCATGTAAAAAGAGTTGCAGAATACTCTTATTTATTAGCTAAACTTTACGGTCTCAAAGAGCTTGAAGCAAATCTATTAAGGCAAGCTTCTCCTATGCATGATATAGGAAAAGTTGGTATTCCTGATTCTATTTTAAATAAACCTGGTAAGTTAACTTTTGAAGAGTTTGAGATTATGAAAACCCATTCCCAACTTGGATATGAAATGTTAAAACATTCAAAAAGAGATATTTTAAAAGCTTCTGCAATTGTAGCACTATCACATCACGAAAAGTGGGATGGTTCAGGTTATCCAAATAATTTAGCAGGAGATGATATTCATATTTATGGAAGAATAACTGCAATAGCTGATGTATTTGATGCTTTAGGACATGATAGGTGTTATAAAAAAGCTTGGCCTTTAGAAGAGATATTAAAATTATTTAAAGATCAAAGGGGGAAGCATTTTGAACCTAAACTTATAGATTTATTTATGAAAAATTTGGATAAGTTTATAGAGATTAGAGACTCTTTACAAGATGAATTTTAGTGTAAGTGTTAATTGGCTAAAATGAATAGAATTTATTTTAATAATTTTAAAATAAGAAAAAATCTCTAATTGCAAAAGAAAAATAATGTCAAACAATTTATTTAAACTAGATAGTAAATATCTTATAGGTATGATTCTAGTTGCTATATTGATTTTAGTATTTTTTGAAAAAAGTCAAGTTGATAAAAAACAATATTACACCACAATTTCAAAACTGAATGATATAAAACAGTCAAACAGTAGATTATATGATAAAATAATTTTAATAAAAACTAATAATATAAAAGATTTCAAACCATTAGAACAAGAATTAGAAAATATTTTTTCACATAGTAATTTTTTAGACAACTATATTACAAAATTAGATGATAGTTTGTTAATACAACAATGGAAACAATATCAGGAAAGTGTAAAAAAATTAAAAACTTCTTTGGATATTCTTATTGAGGATATTAAAACTTATAAATTTTATAAAAAAGAGTATCCCTCACTCACAAGCTATATGATTAAGCAGTATGATACATATAGTAATGAAAAACTTTCGGTTGAAATTTTAAAATTGCAAAATTTAATATTGATTCCATCTTTGTATGATGAAAAAAAGGTTTTTGAACAAATATCTCATATTAAAGGTTTTTTTAATTCAACAACAATTGAGGAAGAAAAAAGTCTTATTGAGCTTATAGATAAGACTGAAAAAATTATTGAGACATCAAAACAAGTTGAGATTTCAGAAAAGAATTTTAATAAATTAAATTTAGATTTACAACTTGAACTTTTAATAAATAGATATCAAGATTATTTTCATACTTTAGAAAATTCAAGTGCAAAATATCTTATTTTTATGATGCTTTTATCTCTATTTTTACTAATTTGGATTTTATATTTTATTACAAATTTAAAACAAGCAAATAATAAAATAGAAGAAACAATACATGAGTTAAATTTTCAAAAATCTGCACTTGATGAACATGCAATAGTAAGTATTACTGATAATAAAGGAAATATTACATATATAAATGAAAAATTTGAGAAAATTTCTGGATATTCTGCAAATGAACTAATTGGAAAAAACCATAGACTTTTAAAATCAGATGAGCATGATAAAGAGTTTTTTAAAGAGATGTGGAAAACCATATCATCTGGTAAAACATGGCAAGGTGAGGTTAAAAATAAATCAAGAGATGGAAGTTTTTATTGGGTAAATGCAACAATAGTTCCATTTATGGATGATAATAATAAGCCATTTCAATATATATCTATTAGAACAGATATCACCAATAGAAAACTTATTGAAGAGCAATTAGTTGAGGCTAAAGTTAAAGCTATTGAATCTGATAAAATCAAAACAGAATTTTTGGCTAATATGAGTCATGAATTAAGAACTCCATTAAATGGTGTAATTGGTATGGCAAATATTGCACTAGAAAATGAAAAAGAAAAAAAACAAAGAGAATATTTAGAAAAAATCAATAGCTCTGCAAATATTTTATTAAAATTGATAAACGATTTATTAGATTATTCAAAAATTGAAGCTGGTAAATTAGATATTGAAAATATAGAGTTTGATATTGATGATTTATTACAAAATGTTGCAGATTTAATAAGCGTTAAAGCTTATGAAAAAGATTTGGAACTTATTTTTGATAGAGATTTAGATATTCCAAAAAAACTTATTGGAGATTCTCTTAGAATAAGTCAAATTTTGGTAAATCTTTTAGGAAATGCAATAAAATTTACATCAAAAGGTGAGATTTCATTAAATATCAAATTAAATGAAAAAGATGAAGAAAAAGTAAAATTGGTTCTTGAGATTAAAGATAGTGGAATAGGTATGGATGAAAATAGTTTAAAAAATATTTTCAATTCATTTACTCAAGCAGATAACTCTATTACAAGAAAATTTGGTGGAACAGGATTAGGTTTAACTATTACTAAAAATTTAGTTGAACTTATGAATGGTGAAATTACAGTTGAAAGTGAAGTTGGAGTTGGAACCACATTTATTTTAGAGTTTACATTTGATTATATAGAAGATGAAAAAAATATTGATTATTCTTTGACAAAAGATTTAATAGTTTATATTTATGATGTTACTAAACCAATCAAAAAAACATTAAAAAATATTTTAAATTCTTTAAAAATAGAGTGTATTTTTATTGATAGTTTAGATATTGACTTTAATAATAAGAAAAGAATTTTAATCACTGAAAATAAAAATAGTTTTGAAAGTAAAAATAATTTCTCAATTTTATATATTTCAAATCCTAATAATTTTATTACTATAAAAGATGAAAATATAAAACTAATTACAAAACCAATTAATCCTTCAATTATATATGATTCTATATTGGAAATAATGAATTTAAATGAAGAGATTATGAATTCACTTCATATAAAAAAAAGTAGAAATTGTGAAAATGTTAATGTATTATTGGTTGAAGATAATGAGATTAACCAATTAGTTGCTACAACATTCCTAGAAGGATTTGGATGTAATATTAAAATAGCAAACAATGGACAAGAAGCAGTTGATATGATTAAAAATCAAGCTGAGAATTTTGATATCATTTTTATGGATATTCAAATGCCAATAATGAATGGATATGAAGCAACTAAGATAATAAAAACCGAGTTAAATCCAAATATTCCAATTATAGCCATGACTGCAAATGCAATGAAAGATGATATTAAGAGATGTTTAGATGCAGGTATGAATAAACATATTGGTAAACCTGTAGATAAAAATGAGATTGAAAAGGCTATATTAACTTTTGTAAAAAGATAATTAGCCTCTTTTTAAAACTATCTCTCCTAGTTTTTGATTAACTTGTTTTGCTACAACATCACATTTTACTTTAAAAAGAAAGAATACCTTAGGGTCTTTATATCCTTCTAAACATTCAAAATTACCCATCCCTTTTGATAATATTAGTGGACTATTATCAAATAGTTTCATAAACTCTTTACTTGCTTGTTTTTTTTCTAGACCTGGAGTATCAACACCTGTACTTATAACTTTACAATATTTATCAATACCAATTTGCAATGCTTCTTTTGTTGTAATATCATTTATTATAGCTTTTCCTCTTGTTGCATAAACTATATCAAGTTCAGAGTAGAGTTGTTTTATTGTTTTAATTAGAACTTTATCAAAAACATTTTCCCCTGCATTGTCAGCTAATATTATTAGTTGAGAAGTTTTTTCAAGTTCATTTTTAAATTTATCATAATCATTTATAGCAAAATTAGTTTCAAATATTGTGTTTATCTCTTCATCAAGGCAAAACTCTTTAGTTGTTGCAAAGTCTATTACATTTCCAGCAACTGCTGTTTTGATAGCAGTAAATAGTTTATCTTCACTATTTTGGATTTTTTCTTCTACAAAAGGTATATATGTAAGTGCTTTTTTTATAGAGGTTTGTTTTAATTTTTCTAGTGGGTCAGGAAGATTAGTTTTTTTTGCTAAGTATTCATACACATCTTTTGCAACAAAAGGTGGAGTATCTTTGAAAGAAAAGTTTTTAGATTTCTTATGAACTTCATCCATAATCTCTTTAGATAGTTTTTCATCTAATTCTAAAAGTTTTGTTGCTTTTTCAATTTGTCCTACAATACATTTAACACATTCTTCTGTAATATTCATCTAATCTCTTTTCTTTTTTAAATTGCTTATTTTAAGTATAAAAATTATATGTTTTATTCATTTTTTCTTTTTGGAATGATATAATTACTTTTTTTCTACGAAGGATACTTATGTTTAAATTAAAAGAACATAATACAAATGTATTTACAGAGTTTTCTGCTGGTTTTACTACATTTTTAACAATGATGTATATAGTTCCAGTAAATGGATTTATTCTTGCTGATGCAGGATTACCTATGGATGCTGTAGTAACAGCAACAGCATTGATAACAATACTTGCAACACTTTTTAGTGGATTATGGTCTAATACTCCTATTGCTATGTCAGTTGGTATGGGATTAAATGCTTATTTTTCATATGGACTTGTGTTAGGTATGGGAATAGCTTGGCAAACAGCTTTAGGGATTGTTTTTTTATCAGGTATATTGTTTGTAATACTTTCTTTTACAAATTTTAGGATATGGATAATGACATCGATACCAATGAATCTAAGACGAGCAATAAGTGCAGGGATTGGAACATTTATAGCTTTTATAGGTTTAAAACAGATGCAAATGATTGTTGATAACAATGCAACATTGGTTTCTCTTGGAAATTTTCATGATAAAAATGTTTTAATTGGAGTATTAGGGCTTGCTTTAGCTTTTACTTTTTATGCATATAAAATTAGAGGTGCTTTTATTTTATCTATTGCAATCACTTCAATTGTTGCTTGGAGTTTTGGAATAGGGAACTCTCCTGAAAAAATATTTTCAGCTCCTTCATCAATTGAACCTATTATGTTAAAACTTGATATTATGAGTGCTTTAAGTTTATCATTATTGCCTGTTATTATCACTTTTTTAATTACTGATATGTTTGATACTTTAGGAACCTTAACAGGAGTTGGAACAAGAGCAAAACTATTTCAAGAAAACAACAAAGATGATAAATCTTTACAAAAAACACTAGAAGCAGATGCTATTGCAACTACTGCTGGATCTTTACTTGGAGTATCAACTACAACTTCTTTTATTGAAAGTGCAAGTGGAGTAGAAGAGGGTGGTAGGACTGGATTAACAGCTGTTTTTACAGCAGGATTTTTTGTAACTACACTTTTTATGTTACCTTTATTTAAATCAATCCCTTCAAATGCTATCTATCCTGTTTTAGTTGTAGTTGGAGTTTTGATGTTTACAGAACTTGGGAAAATAAATTTTGAACAAACTGATTTAGCTACAACAGCAGCAGCATTTTTTATAGTGATACTTATGCCTTTAAGTTTTTCAATTACAAATGGAATAGCAGCAGGTTTTTTAGTATATACTATGCTAAAATTAATAAAAAAAGAGTACAAAGATTTAAATTTGGGTATTCTAACAATTACATTTATAAGTCTATTGGCTTTTATATTATAAGGAAATTATTTGGAAAAATATTATTACGGTTATGAAGAGTTTAAAAAAGATGCACAAGTTTTAGTAAATAAGTGTAGAGATTTTGAGCCAGAGATTCTTTTGGCAGTTGCAAGAGGTGGATTAACTCTATCTCACCTAATGGCACAAGCTATGGATATGAGAAATTTATATACAATAAATTCGATACATTATGAAGGAGAATTAAAATTAAATAGTTTTAATATTTTTAATATTCCTGATATGTCCCATGCAAAAAAAGTTCTTATCATAGATGATATTGTTGATTCTGGTGAAACAATGCAAGAGATTCTAAAGATATTAAATGAAAAGTTTCCAACTGTTGAGTTTAAACTTGCAACCTTGTTTTATAAAACAAAAGCATTAGTAAAACCTGATTATAGTGTTAGAGAAGCCAACGAATGGATTGATTTCTTTTGGGAAGTTGACTTAGACTAATTTATAAAAATCTCATAAATAGTTATATTTTATATAGAATATACATAAATATAGTGAATTTTATCCTTTTTTCAATCTTATTTGTGTTATAATTCTTTACAAAATAATTATTTATGGATTATTCATGACATTTATAGAATTTAAAAAACTACTTTTGGACGCTGAACTTACAATTCCAAAGTTTACAGCACTTATAAAAGTGAGTGAAAAAAACATTCAAGCTTATAAGAAGAAAGAAGAAGTTCCTAACGCGATTGCAGTTGTTGCTGCATGTTTTGCTAAGATGAATCAAGAAGGACTTGATTATAAAACTTTGATTGATGAGTTAGATTTAAAGAAAAAAGAGAAAAAAGGCGCGGGGTTTTCCTCAAAGAAAAAAGATAAAGAATAATGTTAAATTATCATTAACATTTTTTAGATATACTTCCCAAAAAATTTAGGAAGTATATAATGACACTTAATAAAAACACAAAACTATTTTTAACTATTGCATGTTTTATGATGGCATTATCTATTGCAATTGGAGCATTTGGAGCGCATGGACTTAAAGCTATAGTTGATGATAGTTTACTTAAAATCTATCATACTGGTGTAGAGTATATGTTTTATAATACTCTTGGTTTATTTGCTGCATCTTTCATAATATACTTAAAACCAAACTCAAAAAAAGCAGTAGTTGCAGCATGGTTAGTATTTGTAGGTACATTGATTTTTTCACTTTCATTGTATTTGTTAGTTATCTTAAAGTTGCCAATATTAGGAGCAATTACTCCAATAGGTGGAACAACTATGATAATTGGTTGGATTTTGATGGCAATTTCAATTTTAAAGGACTAAATAGATGACGGCAATTGAAAAAGTACAAGAGATTAGAGATGCTAGATGGTTTTCTAATTTAACTACTATAATTATTATTGCTTATGCTTCAATATTGGGATTTAAAACACTAGATGAAGTTGAAAATCAATATGATTTGTTTTTAAGAATTGCAGATTATTTTGTGACTATATATTTTGTTTTTGAATTGGCAATAAAAATGGTTGCAGAAAAAAGGTTTTTAAACTTTTTTAAATCAGGTTGGAATCTTTTTGATTTTATTATAGTTGCAGTTACATTATTGCCTCTAGAATCATCAAACTTAGCTGCAATAGCTAGACTTATGAGGGTATTTAGAGTTCTTAGGTTATTTACTGCAAGACCAGAGTTAAAAGCAATAATAGATATGTTGATTCGTGCGATTCCATCTATTATTGATATTGTAATTTTGATGTTTATTATTTTTTATATTTATGCGATTATTGGAAGTTTTTTCTTTATGGATTTACCATCAGGATTATGGGAAAATTTCTTAGTTTCTATGCTTACATTATTTAGGGTACTTACCTTTGAAGATTGGACAGATGTTATGTATGAAGCTATGGAGGTTTATCCATGGGCTTGGGTATATTTTGTTTCTTTTGTAATTATTGCTGCATTTGTATTTTTTAATTTGTTCGTTGCCGTTATAATTGGAGAGATGCAAAAACTTCAAGAAGCAGATATGAAAGATGAAATTCACGAAGATCATTTAAAACTTGATGTGATTTTAAAAGAGGTTCAAGCTTTAAGAGAAGAGATAAAAGAGTTAAAAGATAAAAAATAGTAATGGAAACATTTTCTATACTTGGAGCTGGTTGGCTAGGTTTTGCTTTAGCCAAAAGTTTAAAAACAAATTACAATATAAAAGTATCAATTAGAGATTTAAATAAAAAAAACATAATGATAAGTGAGGGCTTAGACCCTTACTTTTTAGATGAAGATAATCTTGATAACTTGGATATTCTTTTCTCTTCAGATTATATTTTTATAAACTTCCCACCTTCTAAATTCAAAGATTATTTAGGCTTTTTAAAAAAGTTATATTCAAATAAAAATTTAGATAATGCAAAAAAGATTTTTTTTATTAGTTCAACTTCTATTTATTCCAAAGAAGAGGGGATATACGATGAAAACTCAAAACTTTATAATCCAAGTTCCAAAATAGTTTTTGATGCAGAAAAAGTAGTTTTAGAAAAATCTGATGTAATTTTTAGATGTAGTGGGCTTATGGGATATGATAGAGTTGCAGGGAGATATTTTTCAGGAAAAATTTTAGATAGTGAAGATGTAAAAATAAATTATATCCATAGGGATGATGTTATAGAAGCTACAAAATTTGCAATTTCAAATAATATTAGTGGTATTTTTAATCTATGTTCAAAAGAACATCCAACAAAAAAAGAGATATATCTGCACAATGTAAAAAAGTATGGATTTGACAAACCGATATTTGAAAATAAAAAAAAGTATATAAATAGAATAATAGATGGTAGTAAAATAGAAGATTTTGGATTTAGGTATAAATACCCAAATCCGTATGAATACTAGTTAGTATTAAAAGCTCTATCTCCAGCATCACCTAGACCTGGTCTAATATATTTGTGATCATCTAATCTTTCATCAATTTGAGCAATATAAATATCTACATCAGGATGTGCTTTTTGAACAGCTTCAACACCTTCTGGAGCTCCTAAAATATTAAGTGAAATAATTCTTTTTGCTCCTTTATTTTTTAGATACTCTATACCATCTATTAATGAACCACCAGTTGCAACCATAGGGTCTAATAAAAGTACAGTTTTATCTTTTAAATCAGGAATATTTTCATAAAATAGTTTTGATTGTGCTGTTTTTTCATCTCTTTTCATAGCTAAAAAGCCACTTCTTGCATATGGTAAAGTTCTTAAAATACCACTAAGCATTGGTTCTCCAGCTCTTAAGATAGGTACTAAAACGATTTTTTGTACTTCTAAAACTTGTACATCTAAAGGACCTTGCCAAGTATTGATATTTTGAGTGATTGTTTCAAAATCACTTAATGCTTCCGAAGCTATAATTCTTGAGATTTCCTCTATTGTTAGTCTAAATTCATTTGATGCAGTTCTAACATCTCTTAATCTATTAACTAAGTGTTTTACAACTACATTTTTACTCTCATTATACATATACATTTCCTAATAAAATTTAGGTAACTATATCAAAAAATTGCTTATTAGTAGTAGATTAATTTACAAAATGTTAATCAAGGATTAGATAAAATCCTAAGATATTTTTATAAAGAGTTAATATGAAACCTACTGACTATAACTTTCAATTGAAAGATTCAATCATTGGATTACAGTTTTTATTTGTTGCATTTGGAGCTTTAGTTTTAGTTCCAATTTTAACAGGACTTGATCCAAATGTAGCACTATTTACAGCTGGAATAGGAACTTTAGTATTTCAAATAGTAAACAAAGGTGCAATTCCACCTATATTTTTAGCTTCATCTTTTGCATTTATTGCTCCTATTTCTCATGGTGTTAAAACTTGGGGAATCGCAGCAACTATGTCAGGGCTTGTTGCTGCAGGATTACTTTATGTGGTTCTTAGTATGATTATTAGAATAAAAGGTGATAAGTTTTTACACAAACTTTTACCTGCTGTGGTTGTGGGGCCTGTTATTATATCTATTGGACTTATTTTATCTCCAGTTGCTGTATTTATGGCTATGGGTAAAACTGGTGATGGAGCTATACAACTAGTTCCTTTTGAAACGGCTATTATAGTTTCAATGGTATCTTTATTTACTATGGTATTTGTATCACTATTGGCAAAAGGTGTTTTTAGACTTATTCCAATTTTAGTTGCAATTATAGTTGGATATTTAGTTTCTGTATTTTTTGGTATAGTTGATTTTAGTTTAGTTCAAAAAGCAAGTTGGTTTGCAATTCCAAGTTTTACTACTCCTGAGTTTAATTGGCAAGCAATTTTATTTATTCTTCCTATTGCAATTGCTCCTGCAATTGAGCATATTGGTGATATGTTAGCTATCTCCAATGTTACAAAACAAGATTATTTAAAAAAACCAGGACTTAAAAATACTCTTTTAGGTGATGGTTTAGCTACATCAGTTGCTTCACTTTTTGGTGGTCCACCAAATACTACTTACTCAGAAGTTACAGGTGCTGTAACAGTTACAAAAGCATTTAATCCTGCTATTATGACATGGGCTGCAATTGCAGCTATTGTTTTAGCATTTGTAGGTAAACTAGGTGGAATTTTGGCATCTATTCCAGTACCTGTAATGGGTGGGATTATGTTACTTTTATTTGGGATAATTGCAAGTGTTGGTGTATCAACACTTGTTAGGGAAAAAGTTGATTTTAATTGCCCTAGAAACCTAATCATTGTATCTATTATATTAGTATTTTCAATTGGTGGTATGACATTTAACTTTGGTGGAGTTCCTTTTTCTGGTATAGGATTAGGTGCAATTACTGGTATTATTTTAAATTTAATATTACCACAACCACGAAAAGAAGACCATATTCTTTAATCTAGGAAGTGTTTTACACTTCCTTTTATCTTTTATTCATTTATTTAGGAAAACTTTATGGAACTTTTAATTATAAAGTCAATCTCAGTTGTGACTTTAGTTCTTACACTTAGTTTCATAGCAGAAAAATTAAGTCCAAAAATCTCAGGTGTATTATCTGGACTTCCTGTAGGAAGCTCTATTACTTTACTTTTTTTTGCTATTGAAAATGGTGTTGATTATGTAACTCATGTTGCATTGTATAATATTCATGGTCTTTTTGCTGCTTTATCTTTTTGTATTGGTTATTATATTAGTACTTTTTATAAGGGAAAATTTGAGATATTTTTAAGTCTTTTAGTATCTTTTATTTCATATGTATTTATTGCATTAGTTATATCTTTTATTCCCCCTCATATAGTTTTTACTCCATTAGTAGTGATTGCATTAATGTACATTGCTTCAATTTATTTTGCAAAAAAAGAGAATTTTCCAACAGTAAAAAGGGACAAAATCACAATTAGTGATTTGTTATTTAGATCTATTTTAACTATTATTATCTTTTTGATAGTTTCAAATTTACCAAAAGTAGTTCCACCAAATATTGCTGGTATTTTTTCTGCATTTCCTACTATTTTATTGCCTTTATTATTGATAATACATTTTAGGCATAGTAATTTACAAGCAAGAACAATTATCAAAAATACACCATTTGGTTTAAGTTCTGTGGTTATTTACTCTTTAGTTGTATATATGACTTATTCAAAAATAGGTATTTTATATGGTACTTTATTAGCTTTAAGTGCTTCTGTGTTGTATATGGTAATTCAAACAAAACTTTTCAAAGTTTTAAAATGGATTTAATTATCCTTGTATAATAAATTTTCTATAATAAAAAGAAAGTAAGGAGAATTGATGGCAGCAAAAGAACATAGTTTTGATATATCTGCAAAATTAGATATGAGTGAGATGAAAAATGCAGTAATACAAGCACAAAAAGAGATTGATAATAGATACGATTTTAAAGGACTAAAAGCAGAAATAGATTTTAATCAAGGTGCTAAAACTTTAACTTTAATCTCTTCAAGTGATAATAAAGTAGATGCTATATATGATATTTTAATATCAAAAATGAACAAAAGAGGTTTATCAATAAACTCTTTGGATGAAGCTAAAAAAGAGGATAGTTCTGGAGGAAATAGAAAATATACATATGCAATAATTGACTCTATTAAAGCAGATGAAGCTAAACAAATCCAAACAGAAATAAAAAATTTAAAATTAAAAGTAAAAGCAGTAAATCAAGGTGATGAGATAAGAATTACTAGTAAAAATATTGATGATTTACAAAAAATAATGAAACATTTAAAAAGTTTAGATTTTAAATCTCCTTTAGTATTTGATAACTTTAAGTAATTTTTATTATAATAATATCTGAAATTGTAAAAATAATTTTTATAACAAGAACTATACAAATATATTAAGTTTTATGTTATACTAATTAGATAAAAAAATTATTGGATAAATGTTGGGTTTAAATAAGTTAGAATATTTAAAAGATATTACTATTTTATATGCAGAAGATGATACTCTTATTCAAAAAGAGTTTTCTTCTTTTTTGGAAAAGTTTGTAAAAAAGCTATTTATAGCAAATAATGGACAAGAAGCTTTAGAACTTTTTCAAAAAAATAAACCTGATATAGTTATTTCTGATATTACTATGCCAAAAATGAATGGTATAGAACTTTCAAAAAATATTAAAGCTCTTAATCCTGATACCCCTATAGTAATTATAAGTGCACACAACAATAGTGAATATCTAATTGAAGCGATAGAAATTGGAGTTAATAGATTTATATTAAAACCTATTGATATGACTGAGGTTGTAAATATTCTCGTAGATTTTTCAAAAAATATTTGTGTTGTAAAAGAGAATAAGAATATTAATAATATTTTAGAACAATATAAAGAGATAGTTGATTCAAGTTCAATTGTATCTAAAGCAGATCCATATGGTACAATAACTTATGTAAATCAACCTTTTATAGATATCTCTGGTTATACAAAAGAGGAACTCATTGGAGCTAATCATAATATAATAAGACATCCTGATACTTCTCCTGAAGTTTTTGAAAAGATGTGGAAAACAATAAAAGATGAAAAAAAAGTTTGGAAAGGGACTGTAAAAAATAGATCAAAAAATGGTAAAGCTTATTATGTTAGTAGTGTAATAAAACCTATTTTGGATGTAGATGGAAATATTATTGAGTATATAGCAATTAGATATGATATTACAGCACTAGAAAAAACAAAACATTTTTTACAAAGACAAAATTTTCAAAAAATCTCAAACCTTAATGATGCCCTTAAAAATATTGAACAATATGAAAATGTAATGAATGCCATAAATATTGTATCTAGAGTTGATACTAATGGAAAAATTACTTATGTAAATGAACAGTTTATAAAACTAACTGGTTATACAAAAGAGGAACTTATTGGTCAAACATATGATTTAATTAAACATGAAGATAATGATAAGTCTTTATCAAAAGAGATGTGGGATGTCACTAATAGTGGGAAGATGTGGACTGGTATAATTAAAAATAAATCAAAAGATGAAAAAACTTTTCATATAAATGCTGTTGTATCTCCTATTTTTAATCAAGATAATGAAATTGTTGAATATATCTCAATATGCCATGATATTACTCCAATTATAGAACTTCATCAAGAATTGGAAAATACTCAAAGAGAGATTATCTACCGTATGGGTGAGATAGGTGAAACAAGAAGTAAAGAGACTGGAAATCATGTAAAAAGAGTTGCTGAATATTCAAAACTTTTAGGTAGTTTATATGGACTTGAAAGAAAGCAGTTAGATAACCTTTTTATGGCTTCACCTATGCATGATATAGGAAAAGTTGGAATACCTGATGAGATTTTAAATAAACCAGGAAAACTTACAGATGATGAGTGGATAGTGATGAAAACTCATAGTGAATTGGGATACAAAATATTAAAAGATTCAAATAGGGATATTTTAAAAGCTGCTGCAATAATCTCTTATCATCACCATGAAAAATGGGATGGGTCTGGATATCCAAGAGGTTTAGCTGGTGAAAATATTCATATCTTTGGAAGAATCACTGCAATTGCAGATGTTTTTGATGCTTTAGGTAGTGACAGAGTGTATAAAAAAGCTTGGCCTTTAGATCAAATATTAGATTTTTTTGAGGAACAAAAAGGAAAACATTTTCAACCAGAATTAATTGAACTTTTTATGGCAAACTTGGATAAATTTTTAGAAATAAGAGATACTTATATAGACTAAATATTGCTACACAATAGATAAACAAACTTTTTGTATAATAGTAAAATTTCCAATAAAAGGTTTATTTTGAAAGTTTTATTATTAGAAGATGACCCAGCATTAAATGATTTATTAAATGAACATCTATGTGATAAAGGTTATGATGTAACTTTATGTATGAATGGTCAAGATGCTTTAGAAAATTTAGTTAGTGAAATTTTTGATTTAGCTTTATTGGATATAAATACCCCTTTAATGAGTGGAATTGAGGTTTTACAAACCTTAAGAAATGAATATAAAAATCAAACTCCCATTATAATTTTAACAGCATATCAAGATACAAAACATCTAAAAGAATCATTTGAAAGTGGTGTGGATGATTATATTAAAAAACCTTTTGATTTAGAAGAGTTAGATCAAAGAATGATTAGACTTTGTAAACAGTTTATGATAGAACAATCAAATGAGATACAAATAGACAAAAATATCTCTTTTAATCCAGAAAATTGCCAATTAAACATAAACAATAATATCAAACGTTTAGCTTTAAAAGAGAGAGATATTTTAAAATATTTTTGTAAGCATAAGTCAAGAGTTATATCTTCAGAAGAGCTTCTTCAGAATATTTGGGCATATGAAGAGATGCCAACAGATGCCACTATTAGAGTTTATATAAAAAACTTAAGAGAACTTCTTGGAAAAGATAGAATTCAGACAATAAGATCGATTGGATATAAATTTGAATAAAAATGAAAAAAAAGCCTTAATTAGTTTTTTATCGATATATGTAGGTTCAGCTTTACTTTTAATAGGGATATTACTTTATGTATATTATAAAGAGGAGATAAAAAACCTAGAAAAAACTTGTAGTATGCAACTTAGCAATGAATCTATGAAGATAAAAGCAGATATTCTAAACTCTTACATGAATCATAAAGACTACATACCTAAAAAATTAGAAAAAAATGAGATTAAGTATGCACTAATTGATAAAGATAATAAACTTATATTTTCAAATTTAGATGGCATGAAATTTTTAGATTTAAATAAAAAATTTTATGAAAAAAATATGTTTCATTTTTATATAGAAAAACTTGATGAGGTTAATATTCCTATTAAATATATTGTTATGGAAACTTGCAAAGGGGTTCAAGATAGAGATAGGATGAAAATATATGTAGTAATAGCTTTAATATTAAGTGCAGTCTTTGTTGGTTGTATAGCTTATTTATTGGCAAAAATTTTACTAAAACCTGTAAGAGATAAGATAAAAGATATGGATAATTTTATAAAAGATTCAGCTCACGAATTAAATACTCCAATCTCTGTTTTGATGACTTCTGTATCTATGTTAAAAAATGGTAAAAATCCTGAAAAAATGATGAAATATATTTTAAGTAGTTCAAAACAAATATCTCAAATATATAATGATATACATTTTTCAGCATTTGAGCAGATGAATGAAAATTTAGAAGAAAAGTTCAATTTAAAATATTTAATTAAAGAGAGTGTTGAGTATTTTAATGATATATCTATAACAAAAAATATAAAAATCGAAGCCCAGCTTGAAGATTGTATAATTATTATGGATAAAACAAAAACTCAAAAAATTATAAACAATCTAATATCTAATGCAATTAAATACAGTAACAACAATTCAAATATAAAAGTTAAACTAAAAGATGCTGTTTTAAGTGTGGAAGATTTTGGTATAGGTATCTCTAAAGAGCAACAAAATGAGATTTTCAAACGATATAAAAGAGGAAACACAATTGAAGGTGGTTTTGGTATTGGTTTAGATATTGTAAAAAGAGTTTGTAAAAGTTATAATTTAAAACTTTTCTTAGAGTCAGAACCTAATAAAGGTTCGACTTTTTTTGTAGACTTTAAATCTATTATTATCCAATAGAATTGATTTTTAAAGATATTGAAATAGGGTCTTCATGTATTATATCTAGTTTTGATCCTATTGACCTTTTATTGTGATTTGATAATTCACCTTGAATTGTTTGGAAAACATGCCAAAACTTTTCATTAAATGGAGCTGAGATATTTCTTAGTTTATGTTCAATTATATCATCAACTATAATCTCAATTAGATGATTATAGATGATTTTATTTGTTTCTCTTTGAATTCTATAATTTTTCATAATTATTAGATTATTTTTATAGATTTTTTGTTCATCTGGTGTTAAGTCTTTAAAGTGGTTTACATTTTCAATCTCTTCATCAAGTTTTAATTCTAACTGAGTAATCTCTTTATCGCAAGTTGTTCTTAGATTTGGTTTTAGTCTTAAGATTTCATTTAAAATCTCTTCATCAGTTAAAACTTTTCTTTCAATTAAATGAGTATAAACTTTATCTTTTTCATAATCATGATGAATAGCATGATAAATCTCTATTGCAGGGTCAATATATACATATTTATCATCTTTACCACTTTTAAAGCTTATTCCATGAATGGAAATCATCTCTTTAGGACCAACATATTTTAGTTTCATATAAATAACCTTTTAATTTTAAGAGTTTACGTATATTTTATTCAAAAATAAATAAAATACAGCAAAGGTTAATAATGAATAATGTAATCAAAGATTTCAAAACGGAAAAATTAGAAGATACAAAGTTTGTACATCCAGTTAAAATCACTTATAATTTAAATGGAATAGATAAATGCTGGGAAGCAGTTAAAAGCTTTGATTCGGTTGCAATATTGTTGTATCATGAAGAAAAAAACGCTTTTTTATTAGTAAAACAGTTTAGGCCACCAGTATATTTAAATGATACTAATAAAATTTGTACATATGAACTTTGTGCAGGTATAGTTGATAAAGATATCTCTTTAAAGCAGATAGCAAAAGAGGAGATTGATGAGGAGTGTGGCTTTGATGTTCCTTTGGATAATATTGAAAAAATTACCTCCTTTTATACAAATGTTGGTGTAAGTGGAGGATGCCAAAGCTTATACTATGCTAAGATAAATGACTCAATGAAGATACATGATGGAGGTGGAATCCATGATGAACAAATTGAATTAATGTACCTTCCTATCAAAGATTATGAAGAGTTTATTTTTGATGAAAAAAAGGCTAAAACACCTGGTTTGATGTTCTCATTTATGTGGTTTATGAAAAATAAGATTTAGTTTACCACCATTTTTTTGTGTTTTGGAATTTTTCTATTGAGATTATCTCCCCAAATTTTGGATGAGTGATTTGAATATCTTTTTTATTAGCTTCATCTACAACTTTTTCTAGTGGTTCATTCCAAGCATGAAGTGAGAGTTTAAAGCTACTATTATGGATAGGGAAAAGTATTTTTCCTTTTAAATCAAGATGTGCTTGAACTGTTTCTTTTGGCATCATATGAATCTCTTTCCATCTTTCATTATATGCTCCTGCTTCTAAAAAAGTGATATCAAAAGGGCCATATTTTTCACCAATCTCTTTAAAGGTATTAAAATATCCTGTATCCCCACTAAAGAAAATATTTGTATTTGATGAGGTGATTACCCATGAAGACCAAAGTGTTTTATCCCTATCAAATAAACTACGTCCAGAAAAGTGTTGAGCAGGTGTTGCCCTTAATCTTATAGTTTCATTTACACATGATTGCCACCAATCAAGTTCACAAACCTTCATAGTATCTACACCCAAGTCAAGTAGTTTTTGTTTTATCCCAAGGGTAGTATAAAAATGTCCAACTTTATCTTTTAGTTTTTTAATACTTGGTTCATCTAGGTGGTCATAATGGTTATGTGAGATTACTACAATATCAATAAAGGGTAACTCTTCAATAGTTATTGGTAACTCATGAAATCTTTTTGGAGCAAAAATACCAAATGGAGTAATAGTTTCTGAAAATACTGGATCTGTAAGTATAAATCTACCATCCATTTTAAGTAAAAGTGTAGAGTGAGCTATTCTAAGCATAGAATTATTTGGCATTTGTAGTAAGTCTTCTTTTTTTAATTTTACTACAGGAATATCATCTTTTGAAGCAATTTTATTTTCAGTTTTATCTGTTAAAAAGGTATATATATTTGAAGCAAAATCTGAGAAATTAGAGCTATATTCTAGCTCGTGATTTTTGAATTTACCATCATCATAATGTGGTTTTAAATCCTTTTTTATATTTTCTGTGTTTTGTGCACAACCCATCATAAAAGCTCCTGTAAATAAAACTGAAAAAATATATCGTTTCATAAAATACAACTATTTCTTTATAGTATAAACAGCTGTAATACTTGACATTAGTGCACCAATTGCCAAAATAATTGCACTAAATACAAATGTGATTTCATATCCATATGTATCAAATAATAAGCCACCTAATGCTGCACCTAAAGTGATAGCCATCTGTACAACTGCAACCATTAAGCCTCCACCAGCTTCTGCATCATTTGGCAAAGTTTTACTAAGCCAAGTCCACCAAGCAACAGGAGCTGAAGTTGCAAACAATCCCCAAAGTCCCATTAAAATAAATACAAAAACTATATTGTGTCCAAAAACTATAAATCCTATTGCTAAAAACATCATCAAAAAAGGTATTAGTATCAGTAAACTAAATAACCTTGTTTTTAGTAAATGTCCTATTATAAATGTACCTATCAAACCTGTAACTCCTAAAGTCAATAATGCCAATGATAACATCTCAACATCAAGACCTGTTTCTTTTTCCAAAAATGGTCGCAGATAAGTAAAGAGTGAAAATACACCCATAAAAAATAGCATTGTAGATACCATTCCTAAGGTTACTTTCCAACTTTTGAAAAGTTTAAATACACTACTTAATTTTGGTCTATGTCCATAAGCATGTCTTGAAGGAAGACTTGGTAACTCTTTGTATTGCCATATAAATGCAATAATTGCAATCGGCACAATACAGAAAAATGCTCCTCTCCATCCAATAATACTACCTAGAAAACTACCAAGTGGAGCTGCAATAGTTGTTGCAAGTGCATTTCCACCATTTATAACTGCAAGTGCTTTTGGTACAGATTGCTTTGGAACTAATCTCATAGCTGTTGCTGCTGACATCCCCCAAAATCCACCAATACAGATACCAAGTAGCACACGACCTAACATAAATATAGTTGTGTTAGGTGCAAATGCAACCATTAAACCAGAAATACCCATCAAAAAAGTGAAGAATAACATCACTGTTTTTCTATCTGTTTTTCCAATAATTGTTGTTAAAAAAAGACTAGTTAAAAGTCCAAATAAACCTGAAGCAGTTATTGATTGTCCTGCTTGTCCCTCTGTGATATTTAAATCACTTGCAATAGGAGTTAATAAACTCACTGGCATAAACTCTGATGCAACCAGAACAAAAGCACATAGTGCCATTGCCCACACAGAACTCCATGAGGAGTTAAATTCTTTTTTATCTTCCATTATTATCTTTTTATTAATTGTTATGTGGGAATTTTATCCCTGTTAATTCTTCATATATATTTATTAATTTATCTTGTTTTTTTATATCATCTGCTTTTGAAGAATAGATGGTTTCTTTTAGATGATAAAAGTATTTTCCACTAAAGTCTAAATTATTATTTGAAGCAAGCCACACTTGTGTAGCACTTCCATCTTCTAAACTATCTGGGGCATTATAATTTGCCATTTTTGTTTTAACCCAGCCAGGATCAATTGTATTTACACAAACATCTTTCCAATATCTTGAAATAGCTAAACTCATCATCAAAATCAAAAGTTTAGAGCTTGAATAGTCAAGCTCTTTTTCAAGTGATAATTTTTCTAAGTCAAACTCTCCTTGAGGATGCATATTTGAGCCGATGTATATAAGTTGTTTTGGCTTTTTAATTAAAGCTGTTAAAATATATGGTGCCAAAACATTAACTCTAAAAATTGTTTTTTTATCTTCATGAAACACACCGGCATTATGAATAATAGTATCAAATCTATCTAAGTTATTAATCTCTTGTGTTAGCTTTTTTGTTTCTTCTAAACTATTTAAATCAGCTATTAAAGTTTTTGTATCAAGTTTAGATTCAAGCTCTTTTGCTTTTTTTTCATCTCTTGCATGAAGAGTAACTTTATGCCCAAGATTAATAAGTTGCTTTGCCGTTTCAAGTCCTATCCCATCAGATGAACCAGTTATGAAGATTTTTGACATTTAGAAAAATACCTTTTATCTATATAGTTGCGGTATCAATAACGTATCTATATCTAGCTTTTTTATCTAGTACATTTTTCCAAGCTTGTGTTATTTCATCTGCTTTAATAATTTGAATCTCTGGTAGTACATCATTTTTTGCACAATAATCTACCATCTCTTGTGTTTCTTTCATCCCACCAATTAGTGAAGCATTAAAATTAACTCTACTAGCTGCAAGTCCTAGATTATTTAGTGTTAGTTGGAATCCTTCTGGCATACCAACCATTGTAAAATAACCATATGGTTTAACTACTCTTGCATAAGAACCTACATTAAATTGATATGGAATTGTACAAATTAGATAATCCATTTGAGCAGCATAAGGAAGTAAATCTTCTGGAGTGTTTACTACAACAACCTCTTTAGCTCCCATAGCTTTTATATCATCTTTCTTTTCAGCAGTTGTAGTTAATGCATATACTTCAGCTCCTTTTGAAACTGCCAATTTAACAGCCATATGTCCTAATCCACCAATACCAGCAACTGCTACTTTGTCACCTTTTTTAATTTGTGCATGTACAATTGGTGAGTATGTTGTAATACCTGCACATAATAGAGGTGCAGCTTTTTCAAAACTAATATTTTCTGGAAGGTGTACTGCAAAATGGTCTCTTACAACTATGTGAGTAGAATATCCACCTTGAGTAATACCACTTGGTTCTCTTTTATCTGGATATCCATATGTAAATAGTGTATCTGATTGGTATTGTTCCTCATTTTCACAAGTTGTACAACCATCAACCATACAACCAACTCCTGCTCTATCACCAACTTTAAACTTCGTTACATTTTTTCCTACTTGTGATACTACACCAGCTATTTCATGACCTGGAACTTGTGGATATTGTTGTGGTCCCCAGTGACCTTTTTCTTGGTGAATATCTGAGTGACAAATACTTGCTGCTTTGATTTCTATTAAAATATCATCATCACCAACAGCTCTTCTTTCAAATTCCCATGGTTTAATCTCACCTGACTCATCAAATGCTGCATATCCTTTTGTTTTAACTGTATTACTCATTTTAAATCCTTTCTCTTTTGCTAAAATATTTGTAGGTTCAAAAAAAACTAAACCTGCACCAATAATTGCCGAGTTTTTTATAAACTCTCTTCTTTTTTGTTCTTTTATTTCCATTTTAAACCTTCTTTGGTTTATAAGTTAATCAACTTTTTCAATTTGAATGGTTCCATTCATATGTTTTATATACTCTAAACCAGAGATACACTCACCTAACTCATACAATCCACTTGCACTTCCAAAGTCTTTATAAAACATAACAACATCGCCCCATGGAGCATAATAAGATAAGCTTCCATTTTTTGCATTTGCATTTGGGGTATTACTTATTGATAATTTTTCTGGTGGATAAAATATCTTTTCATTATTTCCAAAATTTTCCACCTCTACTGTTAAAGGTAATTGAGCATATAACTCTTTTGAAGCTTGAGAACCATTTAGACTAAAAATAGTTTTATTTCCATTTGAGATAACACTGATTTTCATGTTTTTCCTCTCTTTTGCTTGAACTGATATAATAAAAAAGAACAATATTAAAACAGAGATTTTAAATAGTTGTTTCATCTTTTTCCTTTTTTATCTTTTATAATTATAAAAGAATGTTTTATTTTAGTGATAGAAAAATACTCTATGTCTATTGCCTAATTCTATAAATATAGAAATTAAATATATTATTCATAAATCTGTACCTTTACATGTTTTGGATTTTTAGCAAAAATAAGTGTAATAAAACAAGCAACTACTGCTATTATTCCATAAAAAATTGATACATGAAATAAGTCCATATGGTGTGATAACTGCCCTGAAATAAAACTAGGTACTGCAGCTCCTGTATAAGAAACTGCATATATCAAAGATAATATTCCAGCTCTTTCATTTATCTTCACATCTGCAAGTAAAGATCTAATACTTCCAGTTAAAGCTGCACCTTGTGAAGCTCCTGCTAAAGCACTACATAAAAGAAACATTGTAATACTTGAAAATTTTAATGAAGTTATAATTCCCATAACCCCAATAGTGAACATGACCATACCTATTCTTTGTGCATTTGCAGGTGTAAGTTTTGCAGTTAAAGGACCTCCAACAGCACTTGGTAAAAGGTATGATGAAAATAGAATACCAATCATAAGTGTACTATGAGTTCCTAATTGATCAACTGCAACAGAGGGTCCAAAAGCTTGATAAAATGCTCCCATAGCCCAAGTTGATACAAAAGTTACCGCTGCAATTGGAAATAATCTTTTATCTGCTTGAGGTAATGAAAATTTTGGTTTAAAAGAGTTAATCAATCCTGGAGTTTTTTCTATAGTCTCTTTACTTACCGCTATTAAAATAGTACATATGGCTAATATAACCAATACAACTATATAACACAATACTCTTGGATATGGTCCAAATTCAACTAAAGAACCAGATACAATTGCACCTATTGTTAACCCTGTCATTGGAGAATTACTAATTACAGCAGAAGGTACCCAATGGGGTAAAAAAGAAGCACTATCTGCTATATATGAAGTTAGTGCACTTGAAGCCAAGCCACATGCAAGTCCTAATAACAACCTTCCAATAATAAGTGGTGTAGCACTATCAACATCAAATAAAATGATAGTTGCAATTGCTGTTAAAGCAAAAATTAGAAATGCTACAGGCTTTCTTCCAAGGTGATTTGAAATTCTTCCAAAAATTAAAAGTGCAGTAATTGCACCAATAAAATAAACAACAGCAGTAAGAGCTAAATCATTATAAGTTAATCCATCTTCTTGTCTATAAATATCATAAAGAGGAATAGGTGTAGCAGATGCTGCAAAGACCGTTAAAAAAGAAAAAGTAGAAGCAATAAAACCTAACATATTATTATTTTTTGACAATTAAAATCCTTCATTTTGTATATAAATTATTATAAAGAAGTTTCAAAAAATATGATAGAAAGATAATCCAGAATAGTTGTCAAATACTCTAAGATAAAAATAAAAGCTAAAAAATTAGCTTTTATTTTTAAGAAGTTGTACAAATTTATCTATAAGTGTATTTGCATAAGTTGTTTTATTTACCTTTGGTAAAAGTTTATTTATATCAAATCCTAAAGAGTTTAGTTCCTTCTCTTGCTCTTTAATATACTCTTGCATTATAGTTTCATCAAATTCAGGATGAAATTGCACTCCCCAGATATACTCACTAAATCTTACAATCTGATTTTCATCATGGGGATTTGAAGCTAAACTTTTTGCCCCTTTTGGTAGGGTTAATACACTTTGCATATGTGTTACATGCGCTTTAAAATCTAATGGAGTATCTTTAAAAAGGGGGTCTTTGTTAATCTCATCTTTTGAAAATATTGTAACTGTACCAATCTCTTTACCCTTTGGATTATTATCTACATATCCACCTAAAGCTTTTCCTATTAGTTGGTGTCCATAACAAATGCCAAGTATATAAATAGGATGATTGATTGCTTTTCTTATCCATTGCTCAATATTTACGCTCCATTGTAAGTTATCTGTTACCATAGAGTGAGAGCCTGTGATTATTACACCAAAACTATCTTTTATTTGGGGAAGTTTATCATTGTTTAAAATATCAATAACCTCTATTGATATATTCTTAGAGTTTGTAAAGTTTTTAACCCAGTCGGCAAAATCACCTAAATCTTTTTTAGTATTTTCAAAGGTTTCACCAACTTTAAATATATATAGTTTTTACATATTTACTCTTATTTTTTTAAAATTATATCTTTCTAGAAAACTATTTTGAGAAAAAATTTGTAAAAAAAATAGACAATAAGAGTTACCTTATATCTTTTTTTAAGATATAAGGATTTAATAGATTATAGGTATGCTCCACCACAAACAGGAAGATATGTTCCAGTGATATGAGAACTCTCATCTCTTACAAATAAAGAGATTGCATTTGCTATATCTTTTGGTTGGGCAACTCTTCCAGTTGGTGTTGTTGATTTTAAAAATTCAATAAATTCATCTGGTGCACCACTTGTTGCATCTGTTAATACAAGTCCTGGAGCAACAACATTAGACGTGATTCCATAAGCTCCTAACTCTTGAGCTAGATATTTGTTAAATGAATCTAATGCTCCTTTTGCACTACCATGAGCGATAAAGCTTGGTAATGGATCTTCTGAAAGAGTACTTGAAATAAATACTAATCTTCCAAATTTTTTCTCAATCATAGATTTTGTAGCAAATTTTGCACACACATAAGAAGCGTGTAATTCATCATTTAGTTTTTGTGAAAACTCTTCCCAAGTTTGTTCAACAAATGGTTTTGGTGTAAAGTTCATATTTGCATTTGATACAAGGATATCAACTCCCCCGTGTTTTGTTTGAATCTCATCAAACATTTTTTCAATTTGCACATCATCTCTTACATCTGCTTGAATAGGATAAGCTTCTCCACCATTGAAGTTTATTTCATTTGCTAAGTCTGTTGCAACCTCTTTACTATTTACATAGTTGATAAATACTCTGTATCCTTCTTTTGCTAATTTTTTAGAAGTAGCAGCACCAATTCCTCTAGCACCACCTGTAATAAGAACATTCTTTTTTGACATTTTTAATCCTTTATATTAGTGTCTAATAACATTATGAACAATAGTTTTAACTAAAGGTGATACTAAAACAATCACAGGAAAAGCCACAAAAAAAGCTTTAGACCATGCTTCTAAACCTTTTAATATAAAGCCATTTGAAAAAAATCCAATATTTATTCCAGTAATTACAAAACTCATAATAAAGCTCATAATGAAACTCATAACAAAAGCAAAAACAAGTTTTTCATATTTTTTACTTATTTTCATTTTTACCTTTCTTTTATTTACTTGTCAAATGCAAGTATATTTGTTTGGAACTTAAATACTTGTTAAAGACAAGTATTAGTTGCTTTATGTTAAACTTGCTTTATGGAAAAAAACGAATTTAATCTACAAGACTCTTTGGGGTACCATTTTAATGTCATATTTATACATATAAAAAAATCTATGGAGACTAAGTTAAAACTATACAACTTAACTCATTTACAGTTTAGCATTCTTATAAATCTATATAAAAATAATGTTACTACTCAAAAAGAACTTTTAAAATATACTTATGGAGATGAAACTAGTGTAACTAGATTAATTGATAGACTAGAAGCAAAAGATTATTTACAAAGAGTTCAATCAAAAGATGATAAGAGAAAAAAGAATCTAATACTTACTGATAGTGGAATCTCTTTAACGGAAGAAATTATCTCATGTGCAAAAGAGGTTAATAATGAACTTATAAAAAACTTGGATGAAAAAGAATCAATACAACTTTTAGAACTTCTTCAAAAAATGCAAATAACAATCAACGATAAATAATCCAATCACAATTAATATTTATTATATTAAATAAAATTAGAAAAATATTTTTCTATTACTTACCTAAAGTAAAGTAAGAATAGTTTAAGAAAGAATGGCTAGAATTCTAAAAGAATATAAGTTGATAAGGAGATTATAATGACTAATAAAAATATACCATTATCAGTTTTAGACCTAGTTCCCATTGGTGAAGGTTTTACTATAAGTGAAGCTATCCAAGATAGTGTAAAACTAGCTCAAAGTGTTGAAGAGTTTGGGTTTAGTCGTTATTGGGTGGCAGAACATCACAATTTTAATAGTATAGCAAGTGCAGCAACTTCTGTAATATTAAGTCACATAGGGGCAAAAACAAAAAAAATAAGAATTGGTTCAGGTGGGATTATGTTGCCTAATCATCCCCCTTTAGTGATAGCTGAACAGTTTGGAACATTAGAAAGTATGTATCCAAATAGGATAGATTTAGGACTAGGAAGAGCTCCTGGAACTGACCAAAGAACAGCTATGGCTTTAAGACGTGATAAAAATGATGGTTCAGATTTTCCAAATATGCTTAATCATTTGCAATATTATTTATCAAATGAAGGTGGTCCAAAGGCTATAAAAGCTGTACCTGGATATGGTTTGGATATTCCAATTTGGCTTTTAGGTTCAAGTACATTTAGTGCAAAACTTGCAGCATTAAAAGGTTTACCTTTTGCCTTTGCTTCACATTTTGCACCTGATGCTATGATGGATGCAATAAATACTTATAAAGCAAACTTTACTCCTTCAAAACAATTAGAAGAACCATATATTATTGTTTGTATAAATGTTATTTGTGCTTCTACTCAAGAAGAGGCTGAATATTTAGCAACAACAGAAAAACAAAAGTTTTTAAATATTCAAAGGGGAGATAATAAACTTATCCCTAAACCAACAGATGATATGGATAGTTTATGGGAAGATTGGGAAAAAAGAAGTATTGAACATAAATTAAGAGAATCAATATGGGGAACTCCTGAGATGGTAAAAGAAAAGTTAGAAAACTTAGTTGAAAGAACAGGAGCCAATGAGATAATGATAAACTCTTGGATTTATGATTCTAAACTTAAAATAAACTCATACAAACTTATTGCAGAAAGTTGGTTTTAGAAATAAAGCAAATGCCTAATTCTCTATCTTAGGCAATAGCTTCTTGTCTTAGATAATCAGCATGAGCTTTTGGAGACATCCCAAACATTCTTGAATACTCTCGGCTAAATTGTGAAGGGGATTCATATCCCACTGCAAAGGCAACTTCTGATGCATCAATATTTTGGTTTAGAAGCATAAGTTTAGCCTCCTCAAGTCTTATCTTTTTTTGAAACTGTATTGGTGACATTGAGGTGATTGTTTTAAAATTTTGATAAAGTGATGATTCACTCATATCAATCATTCTTGCTAACTCTTTAACATTTAGTTTTTCGTTGAAATTATCTTTTATTTCAGATATTGCTTTTACAATTTTATTTGATACAGTTCCTTCCATAGCAAACTTATTTAGAAAGTATCCACTTTTATCGTTTATTAAAATAAATAAAATCTCTTTGATGATAAGAGGAGATAGATAATCAATCTCCTCTTTTGATTGATTTAGTAGTTTTATAAGTCTAAAAACTGGATCATAAAGTTTTTCATTTAGATCATCAAAAAATAGACCTTTTTCAGATTTTGCACTCATCATTAGTTTTTGAGAATTGATGTTTTTTATTACATCATAGATATCTTCCAAATCAAATTTTATACGAAATGAAGCATAAGGAACCTCTTTTGTAGCTTCAAGTATTCTAACTTTTGCTGGCACGTGAGTTGATGATAAAAGGTATTCTTGTGGACCATAACTGTAAAGCTCTTCTCCAAATCCAACTGCTTTTTTACCTTGTAGAATTATGCATAATGATGGTTCATAAATAATGGCATTAAATTCAGTTGGCTCATTTGAAAAATAAAAGTCTAAATTAGGGATTGGAGTTTGAAGTCCACCATTTATATTTAGTGTATATTTGTTTTTTATAAACTCTAAGGCGTTGACTCTAAAACTTTCTATAATTTTTTCCATAATCTACTCCAATGCATAATAAATAGTTTATTTATTATATTGAGTTTTTTTGTAAAGAGATATAAAGATTCTCTATCTTGATTGCCTAATTCTACATAATGGATTTTTTATAGTGAATTAGTAGATTTAGAGAATTGTGCAATCAATTTATAAAATTGTGCTATTGGATAGATATATTTTTTTATATACTTAAAATAGAGATTTTCTAATAAGAGAATTCAAACTTTTATGAAAAGGAATAAAATGAAATATACAAATAAAGATGAATTCGAAAAAGCAAATATGTTTGGAACGGGTGTTCCTAATGAAAACTTCGCAAAATATTTTATCGGTGACTCTTTTTTAAACTTTTTAGTTGATCCAAAACAATCACCAATTTTTATGGCAAATGTAACTTTTGAGCCAGGTTGTAGAAACAACTGGCATATACACCATGCAAAAACTGGTGGTGGACAAATCTTGATTTGTACAGCAGGTGAAGGTTGGTTAGTACTAGAAGGTAAGGAACCACAAGAATTAAAAGAGGGTTCAATAGGATATATTCCAACAGGTGCAAAACATTGGCATGGTGCAAAAAAAGATAGTTGGTTTAGTCATATTTCTGTTGAGGTACCAGGAACTGAGACTAGCAATGAGTGGCTAGAACCTGTATCAGATGAGTATTATAACACACTAAAGTAAAAGGGAAAAAGATGAAATTAATTACATTAACGAGTTTAGCAGCAGTAGTTTTATTTACACAAGCACAAGCAGCTGAGGTAAAAAAAGATCAAACAGTTACAAAGTTAGAGGATAGAAAATCTATAGTTGTAAAAGATACACCTTTTAAAAAATATTTTACTGGTGGGGATGTTAGAATTGATCCTATATATCCAAAAAGTGATACAAAAACACACTCAGGTGCATATGTAACTTTTGAACCAGGAGCTAGATCAAATTGGCATACGCATCCAAGAGGTCAGCATATTATTGTTGTTTCAGGGGTTGGATATACACAAACTTGGGATAATAAAAAAACGATAATCAAACCAGGTGATGTTGTTTGGTGTCCTGAAGATGTAAAACATTGGCATGGAGCTTCTAAAGATATAGCAATGACACATTTAGTTATCACAGAAGCAGATGAAAATGGTAAAAATGTAAATTGGATGGAACCCGTAACTGACGAACAATACAATTCAAAATAAAGGTTTATAAATGAAGAAGTATATATTAGCAGTAGTTTTTTTTTGTTTGGCATTTTTTAATCTATCAAATGCAAAGGAGTTAGAGGTGAAATTATTAGATAAAAAAGAACAGAGTATTATAGAGATATCAGCATTAACAGCAAGTGGAGATACACAGAAATTAGTTGAAGCTTTAAATGTAGGTTTAGACAATGGTTTAACAATAAATGAGATAAATGAAGTATTGGTTCAAATCTATGCATACGCAGGATTTCCTAGAAGTTTAGGTGGGATTTTTACTTTTATGAAAGTTGTTGAGGATAGAAAGGCAAAAGGTATTAAGGATGAACAAGGCTCTGTTGCTTCACCAATTCCTGATGATTTAAACAGGGATGAATATGGAGCAAAGGTGCGTGCAAAACTAGCTGGTCAAGATAAAATTCCAGACCCAAGTGGTTATCAGATTTTTTCACCAACAATTGATAAGTTTTTAAAAGAGCATCTTTTTGCAGATATCTTTGTTAGAGATATTTTAAACCACAAACAAAGAGAACTTTCAACAATTTCAGTGTTGGCTGCACTTGGAAATGTTACAGGTCCTTTAAAATTCCACCTTCAAGCTTCACTTAATACTGGATGGAGCAAAGATGAGTTAAAAGAGTTTGCTGTTTTAGTATCTAAAAGTATAGATGAAAAAAATGCTAAAGAGCTTAAAACTTTAGTTGAAGCACTTTAAGAATATAAAAATTGGAGGAAATATGAGTTCGATTATAATTGATGAAAAAGAGTATGATATAGGAAATATACCTCAAGATACACCACTTTTATGGGTATTAAGAGATTATTTAGACCTTACAGGAACAAAATTTGGATGTGGTGTTGGTATGTGTGGAGCATGTACTGTTATGCTTGATGGCAAAGCAGTTAGAAGTTGTCAAACAAAACTAAGCTCAGCTTTAGGTAAAGCTATAACAACAATCGAAAATGAAAAAGATAAAGAGTTAAATGCTTTAAGAGTTGTATGGAAAGAGCATGATGTTGCTCAATGTGGATATTGTCAACCAGGACAATTAGTAAATGCAGCATCACTTCTAAAATCGAATAAAAATCCAAGTGAGCAAGAGATTAAAGATGCAATGAAGGGTAATATTTGTAGATGTGGTACTTATAACAAAATCTTAAAAGCAGTAACAGCTGTAAGTAAAGGATAAAAGATGAAATTAAATAGAAGAGAATTTATTAAAAATACTACACTAGTTAGTTCAGCTTTTATAATAGGATTTCATTTACCTATTAAAGGTAAAGCTGCACAAATTGAAAAGAAAAGTGAGGTACTTGAACCTAATGCTTTTATAAAAATAGATAAAGACAATACTATAACATTCTTTTTAGGTCAAGTAGAGATGGGACAAGGTGCATACACTGGTATTGCACAATGTATAGCTGATGAACTTGATGCCTTTTGGGATGAGATTATTTTTGAATCAGCACCTGTAAAAGATGCATTTAATATACCTGGAATGCCAATGATGGCAACGGGTGGTTCTTGGAGTATAAAATCACAACAACATAGAGTTAGACAAGTTGGGGCTACATTAAGATATATGTTAAAAAGTGCAGCTGCTAAAAAATTGCAGGTAAGAATGTATGATCTTGATACAAAAGATTCTTATGTTATAAATAAAAAAACAAAACAAAAAATCCCTTATGGTTCTTTAGTTGAAGATATCAAACAAATGAAACTACCAAATGATGTTAAATTAAAAGATGAAAAAGAGCATACTTTAATAGGTAAAAGGGTAAAAAGACACCCAATAGAAGTTGAAGAAAAAATCACTGGTAAAGCTAAATTTGGTATTGATGTTAGATTACCTGATATGAAATATGCTGCTTTAGTTCAACCAATCTCTTTTGGTGCAAAAATAGTTAGTTTTGATGCTAGTAAGGCTAAAAAAATGCCAGGAATTATCAAAATAAAAAAACTTCCAAATGAAAAAATAGCTATTATTGCCGAACATTGGTATCAAGCAAAAGAAGCAATTAAACAAATCGATGTTAAATGGGATAAAGGTGAGTTTGCAAAGGCTAATAGTGAAAGCTTGGAAAAAGAGTATAAGAGTTATTTAGGTAAAAGTGATTTACCACAAATGAAAAAAAATGGTGATGTAGATGAGGCTTTTAAAAATAGTAAACATGTTGTAGAAGCTGATTATTATTTTCCATTTTTAGCCCATGCAGCAATGGAACCTTTAAACTGTACAGTTCACCACAAAGGAAATAAAGCTTATATGTCAGTTGGTGGACAGTTTCAAACACTTTACAGAGGTGCTTGTGCAAAGATTTTAGGAGTTGAGCCTGAAGCTGTAGAGTATTATAACAATTATTTAGGAAGTAGTTTTGGACGACGAGCTAATCCAGCTAGTGATTTTGTTGTTGATACTGCATACACTGCCAAAGGTGAAAAATGGCCAGTACAGACTTTATGGACAAGAGAAGATGATATCAAGATGGGATATTATAGACCTCTTACAATTAGTAGTGCAAAGATGGCAGTTGATGAAGAGGGAAATATTACAGCTTTTAAAGCAGATATTATCAACCAATCTTTACTAAAAGGGACACTATTTAGTGGAGGTTTTAAAGATGGTATTGATTCAACTCAAAGGGAGGGTTTAGAAACTCACCCATATAAAGTTGCAAGTCATGATTTAAAAGCTTTTTGTCCAGAATCCCCTGTTCCAGTATTGTGGTTAAGATCTGTTGGTCATACTGTTTCTGCTCCTATTGTAGAAAATATTATAGATAAAGCTGCCATTGAAAGTGGCATTGACCCTATGGATTTTAGAATCAAAAATTTAGAGAATGAAAGGTTTGTAAATCTACTTAAAAATGTTGCAAAACAATCTAATTGGTACAATAGAGAGAAAAATAGTGGATATGGAGTAGCTATTGCAGAGTCTTTTGGAAGTATTGTTGCAATGGTTGTTAAAGTAAAAGTTGAAGACAAAGATTATAAAGTTCAAAATGTATGGGCTGCTGTTGATTGTGGTATGGCAGTAAATCCATTAGGTATTGAAAATCAAATTGAAAGTGCAGTAAACTTTACAATTGGATATACAAAATATGTTCAAATCACTTTAGAAAATGGAGCAGCAGTTCAAAACAATTTTTATGACTATGAAGTAAATAGGATAACTGATGCACCAGATAGTATCAATGTAGAAGTTATAAATTCTGGAGAGAAAATAGGGGGTATTGGTGAAGTTGGTGTTCCTCCAATGTTTGCTGCAATTATAAATGCTCTTTATGATGCAACAGGAAAAAGATATACTAGGTTTCCTATAGAATTAGGATAATTTATGTATACAAATAAAGAGTTTTTAGATTTTTTTGAAAAAAGTAAAAAAAACACTTTGGATATAGTACTAGCTTGTGTTGTAAAAACACAAGATTCTACTTATTCTAAAACAGGGAATATGTTACTTATAAATTCTAAAGAAGAGTTTGTAGGAGTACTAGGAAGTCCATATTTACACAAAGAGGTTTTAGAAGTTTCAAAAGAGGTTTTAAAAACTTCAACTTCAAAAAACTTGGAGTTTACTCCCAAAGATAAAGATTCTGGTCATGGAGTTATAACAATACAAATAGAACCATTTTTGTATAATCACTCTTATAAAAATATTGAAAAATATTTAAAACAGCCTTTTAGAGTTTTGATTTTTGGAAGTGGTACTCATGTAAGTTCTTTTGTTTTGATGGCAAATTTAATGGCTTGGGAAACTACTGTAATGGATATAAATATAAAAAAAGAGAATGTAAAAGAGGCACATCATTTAATAGAACTTGAAACTTTAGATGAGGTTTTTTCAAAGGATTTAGATAAGTATCAAGCAGCAGTTATCTTAAGTCATAATCCAAAAACTGACGATAAATATCTTGAAGCTCTAAGTAAAACAAAGATGCAATATATTGGTATGATGGGAAATAAAAAAAATATGCAAAGAAAAAAGCAGATGTTTAATCTTGAAGGTGATAAAAGGTTTTTTGCCCCAATTGGTTTAGATATAGGAAGTTATACTCACCAATCAATTGCCCTTTCAATATGTGCACAAATTGAAGCCAGAAAAAATGGTAAGATTTAGATGATACAAAAAGATTTAGCAGTTTTAATCTTAGCAGCGGGAACTTCAAGTAGATTAACTCAAGCAAAGCAGTTACTTGAATATAAAGGTTTGACACTACTAGAAAATGCAGTAAAAAAGGCTTTAACTTTTACATTAAATGTTTATGTAGTTTTAGGTCATGAAAAACAAAAATGTGAAGAAAAGTTAAAAAATTATAAAGTTAATATACTATTTAATGAAGATTATAGCCTTGGTATGGGAAGTTCAATCTCTTTTGGAATAAAAGCTTTAGAGGAGTTTGAAAATACATTGATTATGTTGTGTGACCAACCCTTTATACCCCTTAGCCATTTTGGAAATTTAGTAAAAAATAAAAATAAAGAGAAGATAGTTACCTCTTTAAATTTTGAAAATTCAAAAAAATCAGTTCCTTCAATATTCCCAAAAAAATATTATAAACAACTTGAACAGCTAAATGAAGATTTTGGAGCAAGATATTTACTTCAAACTCAAGAAACAATAGATATAAAACTTGAAAAGAGATATTTTGTAGATATTGATACTATTGAAGATGTAAGAAAGTTTTTAAATTAGTTTGAAAACATAATTTTAAAACATAAACCATCTTCATAGTTATAAGCTTCAATTTTTCCATCAATTTTATCAATTATGAGTTTACTCATATATAAACCTATTCCTGTACCTTTTCCAATCTCTTTAGTGGTGAAATTTGCCTCAAAAATATTGTCTATTACTTCTTGTTTTGCTCCACCTGCATTATCATAAACTTTTAAAGTCGGTTTATTGTGTTCATTCTCAATTACAAAGTTTATTAATCTTTTCTTTATATTATTTTCTTTGAAAGCATCTCTACTATTACTAATGAGGTTAATCAATACATGTTTAAATTGATTTGGTATTATATTTACTTGCAGATTTTCATCTCCTTTTATATTAACTGAAATTTGTCCTTTAATAAGTTCATCTTTCATAAGTGTATTCACAGATTTAAGTATTTGATATAGGTTCACTTCTTCTTTATTGATATTTGGTCTAAAAAAACTTCTAAATTCATCTAGGGTTTCAACTAAATGATCTACATGGGACTCAATTTTAGTAAGGTTAGATAATAAGTCATCAGGATTAATCTCATTTAATATTTCAAAATCAATTTTTATAGATTCTGCAATTAGTTTTATTATTGTTAATGGACCTTTCCATTGATGAGCTATTGAATCAATCATTTCCCCTAAAGCAGCATCTTTAGCTTGCTTTAATAGAATTATATCTTTTTCTCTTAATTGCTTAACTTTTTCTTCAACTTCTTCTTGAAGATTATTATTTAGTTTTTTTAATCTAGATTTAGTTTTTGTCAATTCTCTTGAAGTTGTTGAAAAATCATTTATTAAAGAAAGGTACATTTTTGCATCATCATTTGATAAAGATGGTATAGGTTCAGCTAATACAGATATATTATCATCTTCATTTAAACATATAATAATCTTAAATGTTTGAGGGATATCCTCAATATTATTTTTATCGAAACTAAAGTTTGTTATAAATCTATCACATCTATTTTCATCATTTAGGTTTTTTATTTTTTTCATAAAAAAATCAACTTGTGTATAAGTTATAAGTTGATTTAAATATTCAAACTTATTTTTATATTCACTAAAAGATTGATTGTAGTTTAATATTTTTGTATCTTTATTAATAATAAATAATAGTTTATCTGAATTTTCAAATAATTTTTCTACCATAATATTATTTAGGTTTTTGTAATCTATCATTTTATCTCTTTTCTAAAGTTTCTAATAATTCATCAAAAGATGAAATATAAGCATCATAATTAATATTGTCATTTTTAGTATTAAACTTATATGCTTGCCCTCCAACAAAAATTTTTAAATTTTTATTGTCTATTTTTTCTTTTATCTCTTTTATCATTTCATTGGTAGAATTTAGATTTGAAACTAATGTAGTTGAGATTAATATAGCTTCAATATTTTCTTCTTTTATTGTTTCTATTATTTCCGAAATATCTGAATTTGCACCAAAATAATATGTGTCATAATCATTTAACTCTAGAAGATCGCTAATCATTCTTGCACCAATTTCATGCAACTCATTAGGTGAAATACTTACTAATATTTTTTTCTTATTAATTTCTCCATCAAGAATTTTTTCATAATGTATTGACATAATTCTTTGACATATAGATGTAGCTGTATGTTCTTGTCCAACTGTTATTTTTCCATTAGACCATTTTGCACCAATACTATATAAAGAGGGTAAAATAATATGCTCCAAAAAGATTTTTAAGTCATCTTTAGTTTTGATTTCATTTTTTGAGATAGATATTGCCTTTGAAAGATTAGGTTCAAGTAGTGAATTTACAAATTCATTTAAGATATTATTCTGAATTAAATTTATATCTTCATTTTCAAAAAATTGATTATCAATTAACAATATTTCAAAATTTTTCGAAATATAGTTATAGAAATCAATGATATTGTTATATTTTTTTTCATCTATCTCTTTTAAACTTTCAATTATACATATATACATAAATTTAAAAAAATGATTTGAAAAACCCATCTTCGAATATGTTTTAACTTCCCAGATAAGATGATTACAAATTGAATTTGTATCATTAATTTTAAGTAATTCTTTTAAAAAATATAAATGGTTAGAGATTAGAGATTTTATATAATCATTTGAATAGTCACTTGAAAATAAATTATCATTTTTATTATTTTTAAGTAATTTTGAAAATATTATGCTAATAATTTTTTCATTTTTAATATTTGTAAATGTCGTTATATCAATCTCTTTTATTAGTTTTGAGAGCTTTTTCATGATATCTACTTTTATAGTTTTTCTTTTATAATTATATATTATTTCTACTTTATTATTCTAATTATTAGTTTTAAAATTTAATTTTAATTTAAGTTAAAATAACAATATATATAATATATTTAACTTCATAATTCTACAAATTATCTAAATATTATAAAAAATCAACACACTTTTTAAACAAAAATCTAAATAATATGCTAATTTAATACCAAAGGATAAAACATGTATAACAATTTAGTAGTGTATGGTAGTTTGATGGATAAAAATGAGCTGTTAAATGAAAATATAAATATTGATGATATAGATTTAGTAAAAGTTTATGGATATAAAAGAATTTTTAATCAAGAACCATCTAATCGAATGGTTCAATCAGTAAATAGAGCAGTACTAAATGTACTAGAAGATGGTGATAGTTGGATTAATGGTATTGTGTTAAAAAACGTAAGTGATGAACTTTTTGCTATTTTGGATAAAAGAGAAAAGGGTTATGAAAGATATAATATGTATGAAAAAAAAGTAGTAACTTATGGTGGTGAGACATTAACTAATTGTTGTATATATTTAGGAAATATTGCCAAATTAAGCTTTGAGATATTGCCAAACCTTGAGTATTTAGATATTTGTAAAAATGCAGCAAAAACTCATGGAGAAGAGTTTTATAATGATTTTTTAGAGACTACATTTAAAAATTCACCAGAGTTTGGAATAGAGCCTATCTAGATAAAGAGATACCAAAACTTATTCTATTTATCTCTTTGTCATAATCAATTAAACTATCTCCATATCCACTTGATAACTGCAAATATCCAAAAGTATTTTTTGAATTAAAAAATGGGAAAGTCCAATCAAATTGTGCAAACCCTTTGTTGTCCTCATCAAATTTTAGGTTGTTTCTAAGTAAAAGTTTAAAGGTGTGTGATTTATATGGATAGATTAATGTAAAATCTCCATATCCTAAATAATCTTCAATATCTGGATTATCATCAGTTTTTTCATCTTCTGGAATTTTATACCAAACTTTTGGAACTAAAAATAGATTCCCCGCTTGAAAATAACTTTCTAGATATAATCTATTCCATGATCTTGATTTTGGTTCACCTTGTCCATTTGATTCATGTAAAAAACCAAATTTAAAACCTTTTAAAGAGGTCTTATCACTTTTCCCATAAGGGATAGTTACAAAAACTTCAGGCTGATAGTTTGTTTCTCTAAAGGGAGAAGAGTCTTTATATAGTTGCCACCAAGAAGTTTGTGTATATCCAAAGTAGATTGTTTCATCAAGATTAAATAGGTTTTCAAATATTGGTTTTTTTACGCTTATTTGAAATTTTGTTTCAGCTTGTTTTCTATCTACCCTTTTTTTAGTATCATAAGATATTGGAAAAAAATAGTTTTCTTTATAAGGAAAGAGGTTAAATGTAGAAGCTAATATTTGCTCAATAGTACTTAGAGTCTCTTCATCTTCTATAGTATTTAAGTTTTTCCCTATAGTATTAATTTCTCTGGCAACATTTTCCTCTTTTATAAGAGTTTCACTTAAATTTGATTCTTCTATAGTAGGTTTATCATTTTTTGCTAATTGTTTATATAAAAGCATAGCTTCTTTATAATTGCCTTCTTGTTCATATTTTTGTGCTTTTTTATAAATTGATTGAGAATCAGAAGCTAATAAACTAATGATCGAAAAAAAAGATATTATAGTTATTCGTAACATTTTAAATAAATCCATTAATTAAGATTATAAATTTTATCACAAAAAGTAAAATAAACCTATAAAATGATATAATCCCCCAATTTTAAAAAAAAGGTTTTTTTATGCTTGTAGCCCCTTCCATATTATCAGCAGATTTTGGAAAACTAAATGAAGAGATAAAAGCTATATGTGATGGCGGATGTGATTTGATTCATGTAGATGTTATGGATGGTCATTTTGTTCCAAATATGACACTAGGTCCTGTTGTTGTTAACCCAGTTGCTAAAGTTGCAACTAAACCTCTTGATGTACATTTAATGGTTGAAAATAATACTTTCTTTGTTGAGCTTTTTGCTCCACTTAAGCCTGAGTATATCTCTTTTCATATAGAAAGTGAAAAACACCCTCATAGATTGATTCAAAAAATAAGAAGTTTAGACATCAAACCAGCCATAGTTTTAAATCCACATTCAACACCTGAGTCAATAGAGTATTTACTTGAAGATTTAGATATGGTTTTACTTATGTCTGTAAATCCTGGATTTGGTGGTCAAAAATTTATTCCAACAGTAATTGAAAAAGCAAGAAAATTAAAAGAATTGATAAATAAAAGAAACCCAAATTGTTTAATAGAAGTTGATGGTGGAGTAAACGATAAAAATATTCATGAACTTAAAGAAGCAGGAGTAGATGTGGTAGTTGCTGGTTCTTATGTTTTTGGAAATGAAAATTACTCTAAAGCGATAAAATCACTACAGGTTTAATATGAAAATAAAAATTTGTGGTATAACTAATCTTGAAGATGCACTTGATGCAATAAAAGCTGGTGCTGATGCTTTAGGTTTTGTTTTTTATGAAAAAAGTCCAAGATATATTGAACCTTTTAAGGCAAGACAAATAGTAAAAGATTTACCCCCTTTTGTCCAAGTTGTAGGATTATTTGTAAATGAAAATGCAACTTTTATAAATCAAGTATGTACAAATGCAAAGATGCAAATGGCGCAGATTTATGATGATGACAATTATACTGATTATAATTCATTAAATTTTAAATATATAAATGTAGTTAGAGCAAAATCTCAACAAGATATTGTAGAGAATCTTGATAGATACGTATTAGTTGATGCTTATGTTGAAGAGTATGGTGGTAGTGGTAAAAGAGTTGCACTAGAGTGGTTTAAAGGGATTGATTGTTCAAAAATTATTTTAGCTGGTGGCTTAAATGAATCTAACCTAAAAGAGTTGGCAAATTTTAATTTTTATGGTGTAGATGTTAGTTCTGGAGTTGAGCAATCTAAGGGTAAAAAAGATAAAAACAAAATGATTAATTTTGTAAAAGCAGTAAATGAAATCTAACATAAACAGAAATTTTATGTCACGTCTAGTAGAGAAATTAAAAATTGAACCAATGGAATATGAGCAATTTTTAGAAGAACTATCAAAAAATAAAAACAGAATTTTCAATGATTTAGAATTAGAATTTGAATTACTTATATCAAATGGTTTTCCAATAGATATAGAAGATAATAAAATTGTTTTGAAAACAACAAGAAATTTGATAAGTGAAGAGATTTTTTGTATAGTTGATATAGAGACAAATGGTGGTCATGTAAATAAAGGACACCAAATAATTGAATTGGGTGCAGTAAAATATAAAAATGGTGAAATTATAGATAAATATGAATCTTTAGTTTATGCAAAAGATATCCCAAAATATATCCAAGAGGTTACAAATATTACACCTTCTATGTTAGAAAATGCACCTGTGATAAGTACAGTTCTTCAAGAGTTTAAGCTTTTTTTAGAAGATGATGTTTTTGTTGCTCATGATATAAAGTTTGATTATAATTTTATCTCTAACTCTTTTGAAAAGTATGATTTAGGAAGATTGGAAAATAGAAAACTTTGTACAATTGATTTAGCAAGACGTACTATAAAAGCACAAAAATATGGATTAAGTTTTTTAAAAGAGCTTTTAAATATAAATATAGATAACCACCATAGAGCATATAGTGATGCACTTAGTACTTCATATATTTTAGAAGAATCTTTAAAACATTTAGATAGTGATGTTAAAACAACAGAAGATTTAATCCATTTTTCAAAACATGCACAACCTGTAATGCCAAAACTAGATGTAAATTCAGGTAAAAAGAAAGAAGAAAAAGTAAAAGAGGAGAAGTGATGTTTTCACAAGAAAAATACTTAAAAGCTTTAAATTATGCAGCAAAAGCTCATAAAGATCAAAAAACACCTCATGGTTTACCTTATCTAACTCATTTAACTGCAGTTGCAATGGAAGTAATTCATGCTTGTGAAGAGGGAAAAATAGAATTAGAAAAAACAGATAAAGCTATAACTATCGCGCTTTTACACGATACAATTGAAGATACAAATATCACATATGATGATTTATATATGGATTTTGGAGTAGAGATTGCAGAAGCAGTTGATGCTTTATCAAAAGATAGTAGCTTACCAAAAAAACAACAAATAGCAGATAGTATAAATAGATTATTAACACAACCTTATGAAGTTCAAATGGTAAAATTAGCAGATAGAATATCTAATATGCAAGAACCTCCACAATCTTGGGATAGTGAAAAAATATTGGCTTATCAAAAAGAGGCAAAATTTATTTTATCTTGTTTAAAAAATTGTAATATGCATCTTTCAAAAAGGCTTGAGGATAAGATTAATAACTATATTGTTTATATAAAATAAAATCATATAATATTAATTTTTTGAGTATTAATTAAATTGCAAATAATAAGAGCGTGAGAGCCTTAAAGAAGTTAAAAATTATAACCCCTTCAAAAGAAGAGGTTATAAAGATTATGCCATTGCTTTTTTAGCGTATTGGATACCTAAATCAAAAGCTTTATTGTTGATATCATGTACTTTTTCTGGTACTTTTGAAAGCATTGCTGCTCTTAAAATTTCATCATCAACAGTATGACCTGTCATATAGTTTGCAATAGAAAGAGCAAGAACTGATTGAGTAATTACGTTTCCAACTTCCTCTTTTGCAATTGTAATAATTGGAATCTCATAGATATTCCATGTTTTTTTATCTTCTTCTGTAGGAGTTACTAGGTTTGGTTCAATAACAATCGTACCACCTGGCTTAACACCTTTTTTGAATTGATCATAAGATACTTGTGCAACTGAAAGCATAAAATCAATCTCACCATCATTTGCATAAGGATATAAGATTGGATCATCTTCTAAAGTGATATCAACCACTGTTGCTCCACCTCTAACTTGAGATGTATAAGTTGCAGTCTTTAATCCATATCCACCAGCTTTAATTTTAGCTGCTGCGAAAATAGCACCTGCAAGAAGTACACCTTGTCCACCAACACCTGTAAATCTCATTAATGTTTTAGCCATTGTGTTTCTCCTTAAAATTGTACCATTGTTTTATTTTGGTGAGCTTCTTTAACTTTTTCATACATAGCAGTATATTCATTTGCTTCTGTATCATGTTTAAGAATACCAGTTGGGAATAATCCTTTTCTTTCCTCTTCACTCATTTTTTCATATTTTGATAAAGGAACAGTAATAGAATCAATCCATTCTAAGTTAGCCATAGCAGAGTTCATTTTATTTTTTCTACCTAAGTTAACATGGCAGTTTGAGAAAATGTCAAAGAAAGAGTAACCTTTGTGCTCTAAACCTTTTACAAAAATTCTTTCAAGTTTTTTAGGATCAAGCATAGTTTCTCTTGCTACAAATGATGCACCAGCACCAATCGCTAAGTTACATGCATCAAAAGTTGGATCAATATTTCCTCTTTTCATAGTAACTGTCCACATACCTTGAGGAGTAGTTGGACTTGTTTGAGAGTTAGTTAATCCATAAATAAAGTTATCTACAACAATATGGTTAATATCTATATTTCTTCTACATCCATGAATTGTATGATTTCCTCCAATTGCAAGACCATCACCATCACCAGATACACAAATAACGTGTTTATCAGGATTTGCTAATTTTACACCAGTAGCATATGCAATTGTTCTACCATGTGTAGTGTGGATAGTATTACAGTTAATGTATGAAGAGAATCTTCCTGAACATCCAATACCAGATACAACACAAACATCATCCATGTTCCATCCAAGTTTATTGATTGCTCTGATAAGTGCTTTTAAAATAACACCATCTCCACATCCCCAACACCATAGTGTTGGCATTTTGTTAGTTCTTAAGTATTCATCATAATTAAATGCCATCTTACATTCCTTTCACTTTTTCAATGATTTCAAGTGGTGCAATTGGTCTACCATTTGCTTTGAATAATGTTGTGAAATCTCTTCTTCCACTTGCTCTTTCAATCTCTTCAATATATTGACCCATATTAAGTTCTGTAACTAAAACTTTTTCAAATTTGTCACATAACTCTTTAATTTTTTTCTCAGGAGATGGCCACATTGTAATTGGTCTAAACATACCAACTTTGATACCTTGCTCTCTTAATCTATTGATTGCTTCTCTTGCAGATAATGCTAAAGAACCATACGCAATAATCATAATATCTGCATCATCTAACATATACTCTTCATAAGATTCAATTTCATCAATGTGAGCTTCAACTTTGTTAAATAATCTTTCGATTAAGTCTTGACACATTACAGCATCTTCAGTTGGGTGACCATTATAATCATGGTGTAGACCAGTATAGTGATATCTATATCCAGTAAACATTGGATTTAATACAGCTGGTTGATCAGCAGGTACATTATAAGGTTCATACTCTTTTGGATCACCTGTGAAAACTTTTCTTGGTTTAATTCCAGCTTTTACCTCTTCTAAATCAGGTAAGACAGCTTTTCCACTCATATGACCAATTGTTTCATCTAAAAGTACAAATACAGGTTGCATAAATCTATCTGCTAAGTTAAATGCTCTAACAGTTTCAGTATAACACTCTTCTAAAGTTGAAGCACATACTGTGATTGATTTATAATCTCCGTGTGTTGGTGCTTTAGCTTGTAAAATATCACCTTGTTGAACTCTAGTTGGAAGACCAGTTGATGGACCACCTCTCATTACATTGATAATTACTAAAGGAACTTCAGCAATATATGCTAAACCAATATTTTCTGATTTTAGTGAAATACCAGGACCAGAAGTTGCAGTTAATGATCTTTTACCAGACATTGCACCACCAATTGCAGCACAAACACCAGCAATCTCATCTTCCATTTGAATTGCAGCACCACCAGATTTTGGTAATAAATCAGAAATTGTATGCATTACCTCACTTGAAGGAGTAATAGGATACCCACCAAAAAACTCACAACCTGCATCAACTGCAGCAATTGCAGCTAAATCATTACCAGTTGAAATTATTTCTCTTGCCATTACTTCTCCTTACGCACCAAGTACTCTATAGTTATTTTTCTTAATCGCTTCACCTCTTTGTTTTGCTTCATCAGTAAGTTTAGCGAATTTGAATTCTTTTTTATCTGCTACATAAATAGCGAAATCTGGACACGATAGTTCACAGTCATTACAGCCAATACATGACTCTGAAGCTACGATTTGAACCATAGCACCAAGTGTTGATTTTGGTTCTGGTCTCATTGCCAAAACACCAGCAGGACATACTGATACACATACATCACATGCTTTACATCTACTCTCATTTACCCATACAGGAGTATTTGCAGGAGCTTCCATAATTGCCATTTTTTCCCCTTAAAAAATTTGATCAATAATTGAGAATTCTCAAATATTCTTGAAGCATGATAACTAATTTAACAAATAAAGAAAGATTAAATATAGAATTTAAAGGTGGTTATTTTTTATTATGTTACTATATGCAACAATAAAAACTACAAAAAATCATAGTGTAACTTATCTGCGTAAAAGTAATATAATATATAGAAATATTTATATTTTGGCTATATTATATCTTTTTTGCTTCACTATTTTTAAATATATTTTTAGTTATAATTCACAAAAAAATAAAGGCAATTATGGTTTTATATCAACCTAACAATGGCTATTGTTATAATAGTGATACACATTTTTTATATAACTTTATTGTACAAAATTTATACAAGTTTAAAAACATAAGTGGTGATGTTTTAGATATAGGTAGTGGTAGTGGTATATTGGGACTATTAGTTTCAAGAGAATATGAAAAATTAAGTTTAAATCAATGTGAGATTCAAAATAGTTTTCAACAGTTATCGCAAATAAATGCTAGATGTAATAAAATTGACTCAAATATGTATGAAGGTTCTTTTTTAGATTTAGAGTTTGATAAACAGTTTGATATGTGTGTATCAAATCCACCTTTTTATCACACAAATGTAATTAAAAGTGAAAATGAAAATTTAAAAATAGCAAGGTATAATGATAGTTTACCTTTAAAACAATTTATAAAAAAAGTTTCTGAAGTTTTAAAAAATAGTGGTAAGTTTTTTTTCTGTTATGATGTAAAGCAACTAAATGAGATAATGTTTTTTTTAAATGAGTATAAACTAAACATAGAATCACTACAGTTTGTGCATCCAAAAAAGAGTAAAAATGCAACACTTGTACTGGTTTATGCAAGAAAAAACTCAAAATCATTGTTAAATATTTTGCCCCCTTTGGTTGTATTTGATGAAGATGATTTTACAACTGAGGTAAAAGAGATTTATAAAAAATCTTCAACACATAGTATAAAAGTAGAGATATGAATTTAATAACACAAGAGGGTTTTAGTTTTGGATTTGATCCAAAAGGGTGTGATAGTTGTGAAGGTAACTGTTGTATTGGTGAAAGTGGTAATATTTGGATAAACAATTCTGAAATAGAAAATTTAGCAAAATATTTAAATATTTCTGTAGATGAATTAAAGTTAAAATATATCGAAAAAAGAGCATATAAATATAGTATAAAAGAGGTACAATTAGCACCAAATAATTATGCATGTATCTTTTTTGATTTGGAAAAAAAAGGTTGTTCTATATATGAAGTCAGACCAACTCAATGTAGAACTTTTCCTTTTTGGGATTATTTTAAAAAAAATATAAATGAGGTAAAACAAGAGTGTCCAGCTATAAAAGATTTATAATATTTTCTATCTCTTTAGTTTTTTTATTAGGGTGTTCTCCCTCTCAAAGTAATATAATAAATTACAATGATAAATCTTTCAAAGATGAAGATAGAGATATTTTGTTTGCTTTAGAATATGATAGAAGTGGTGATAAAGAGCAAGCAAGAAGTTTATATTTATCTTTATACGAAAGAACTATGAAAGATGAGTATCTTTTAGAGTATATTAAAATCTCTTTCGCTTTACAAAATTATGATGATATTGTAAAGATAATCAAAACAAATCAAAAAAGAATTGTTAAATTTAAGAATCAAATTTTAAGAATATATATTTTAACACTAATCCAACAAAAAAATATTGATGAAGCATTAAATGCTACAAATGAGTTGATAAAAGAGAATAATTCAAATTTAAATCATGAGTTGCTAGGAAATATTTTTTTACAAAAAAATGATTATAAAAATGCAAAAAAAGAGTTTGAATACGTATATAAAAATAGTTTTGATGAAAATTCTTTAATTGAATTGATTAATATCATGTATATCTATTTAAACGAAAAAGAAGAAGCAATCAATCTTTTAGAATCTCATATTAAACTTTATGGTTGTACAAACTTGACTTGTTCTAAATTATTAAATATATATCAAGAAGAGAATGATTTAGATGGAATTATATCAGTTTTAAAGAAAAGCTATTATCAGTACAAAGATAAAAGTAACCATATGACTATGGATAGAATCTATAAGTTATTGATGTATTATTTAGAAAAAAAAGATATAAATGAAGCAATTGCTTTTTTAGAAAAGAGTAGGGCAGATGATCAAAAACTATTGGATTTGTATAGAAATATAAAAGAGTACAAAAAAGCCTATAGTTTAGTAAAAGAGCTTTATTCAAAAACAGCAAATATAGATTATCTTGCACAAATTGCAATGTTAGAGTTTGAAAGTGCAGTTAATAAAAAAGATGTACTAAAAAGTGTAATAAAAAAATTTGATGATGTTTTAGTAGTTTTAGATAATCATATCTATCAAAACTATTTAGGATATTTATTGATTGATTTTGATATTGATATAAATAGAGGAATTGCTTTAATAAAAAAAGCTTTGGAAAAAGCTCCAAATAATTTGGCATATATTGATTCTCTAGCATGGGGACAATATAAACAAAAAAATTGTAAAGAAGCATATAAAAACATGAAAATCGTTGTAGATAATGCAGGTTTAAATGATGAAGAGATAAAATCACATTGGAAAGAAATCAAGGAGTGTAATAAGTGATATTAGATGAGATAAATAGAAGAACAAGAGAAGATGTTGAAAAAAGAAAAAAAGAGTATTCTCTTGATTGGTTAGGTAGAAGTTTAAGTGCAAATCCATTTCCCCCAAGAGATGTGAAGCCATATTTAACTTCAACTAAAGAGGAACCTATTAGGATTATTGCCGAAGTAAAAAAGGCAAGTCCAAGCAAGGGTGTTATAAAAGAGGATTTTGACCCACTAAAAATTGCGCAAGAGTATAGTGCAAATGGAGCAAATGCAATCTCTGTATTAACAGAACCTCACTATTTCCAAGGAAATTTAGAGTATTTAACACAAATTAGAAGATATGTTCCTACACCACTTCTTAGAAAAGATTTTATACTTGATAAATATCAAATAGTTGAAGCCTTAGTTTATGGAGCTGATTTTATATTACTTATTGCAAAAAGTTTAAGTACAAAAGAGTTAAAAGAGTTATATGAGTATGCACTTCATTTAGGGTTAGAGGTTTTAGTTGAAATTCATGATAAAGAGGATTTAACAAAAGCTATGAAATGTGGAGCAAATATAATAGGAATAAACCATAGAAACCTTGAAACATTTGAAATGGATATGACTCTTTGTGACCAATTAATCCCTATGATACCAAATGGAAAAATAATTGTTGCAGAAAGTGGTGTTTCAAATGTGGAAACTATTCAAAGATTAAGCTCAATTGGTGCTGATGCTTTTTTAATTGGTGAACACTTTATGAGAGTTCCTTCAATTTCTGAGGAACTGGCAAAATTTAAAAATTCACTTATTTAAATATTTTCTTCTTTTTAGAAGAAAATATTATGATTTATAAGTTAGGCTTAGATTACTATTGTATTGAAGTACATCTTCATTGAAAGTAGGGAAGTTTATATTTGGATCATTAAACTCTTTACTTAATCTTGCTCTTGGACTAAAATCTACATAAGCAGCATCAGTAGGTCTTTTAACGTTATTTACTGTTTGAATAACTCTTGGTTGATTTATATTTGTATTTGAATTAACTGATGAATCGTATCTACTATAATTATTTCGAATTTCCATATTTCAACCTTATATCTCTTTTTTAAACACTGATTCTAAAATCTCTTCTTCTGTAAGTTCTCTTTTGAGTTTTATTTCATCTGGTTCTTTTAGTGCAAGAACTCTTTTTTTAAGATTTATTAGATTATATTTTGTTAAGTTTTTTAGTAGTGTATCATTTATCATTTCAACTTTTAATGTTCTTTCATTTAAAAGTTTTGTTACTACTGTTTTTAGATTTTCTCTTGTTTTTCTGAATATCTCTTCCTCTTCAGTCAAGGTTATATAATCTTTTTCTAAGTACTCAATTACTTCTATTCCAGAGTATTTGTATGTCATTAAAGAGTGGTATGAAAACTCTTTGAATTTTAAAGTTGGTATACATACACTAGTAAAAATATTTCCCCCCACATGTGTAAGACCTTCTAAATTGTTTAAAGGATTGTGGGAACATATATAATCTTCATTTACTATTGAAGGTGAATGCTCTAGTGATTTAATATTGTTTTTTAGAACAATAAAGTTTTTTCCTACTTCTTTTGGTGCACCTTTAAGTGAAGTGATTTCATTTTTATAAGCAAGAAAATCTCCACCAACTTTTTTAGGAGAACCTTCTAAAGATACCAATTCATTATCACTTATATCAAAATCACCCTTTACTTCATTGAATTTAATAGGTAGTTTTTTGTATGTTTCTAAGCAGTTTGAAAGTCTAACATCTCCATCCACATCTACTGAATTATCAGCTAAAATTTTAAAATCTTTAATTCTATTTTTTTTCAACCATTTTTCAATATCTTTTTTATTTGATATTGCAACTATTGGTTTGTAAATATGTTCTATTACCTCTTTACCTTGATATTTCCAATATTTATTTTCTTCATCAAAGGTGCTAGTTTTCATATGATTTAGATTTATATCAGTAGTAATATCCCAACCAATCTCTTCTGCAATATCTTCTAAATCTTGTAATTCATTTGTATGACAGATATAATCTTTCCCTACAGTTATAGGTCCCTCTTTTAAACTATCAATTTTATTATTAGAACAATCAAAATAATCTTTGATATATTTAGGACCACCTTTTAAAGAAGTGATTTGATTATAAGAGCATTTGAAATATCCTTTGATAGTTCTAGGAGTTCCCTCTATTGAGATAAGTTGATTTTTTGAACAATCAAAGTAACCATCAATCTCTTTAGGTGAATAAGATAAATTTTTAAGTAAATTGTCAGAACAGTTAAAATCTCCAACTTTATATGGAGCTCCAAATAGTGTTTCTATTCTATTTGAAGAACAGTCAAAATCTTTTTCAACTTCTACAGGACAGTTCTCAAGAGAAACTAGACTATTGTTACTTATATCAAAATAACCATTTATTTTCTCAAAATTTACAGGTAGGATATTTTCAGAGATTTTACCTCTTAGGTTTACATTTCCATTAACATTGACATTTAGGTTACTAGAAATTGTATAGCTTGTAATTTCATGTTTATCTAACCATTTTTCAACGTCTTCAATACTCTTCAAGGCATATTCCTTAATAAATTCCTAACAGGAAACATTATCTAATATTTTAGCATAAATTTTATAAGATTATTTTTCTAATAAATATACTTTTATATGCTAATTTAAAAATTATTTAAATAATGACGATCCTACTCTAATCATATTTGAACCACATGTAATTGCAAGTTCAAAGTCACCACTCATACCCATAGAACAATATTTTGCACCAAATGGCACTAACTCATCATAGATGTTTTTTGTAACCATAAAAGAGTTTTTTATTATATCTCTATCATCCACATGAGCCCCAATGCTCATAACACCTTTTAGTTTAATATTGGGATAATTTTCTAAAATATTTTTGTAAATTGTTATTGCCTCTTCAGGCATAACACCAGCTTTACTATCCTCTTTTGCTGAGTTGATTTGTAATAAACAACTCATAGTTTTATTTTTAGCTTCAAGTTTTTTATCTAATTCTTGTGCTAATTCTAGACTATCTAGTGAGTGCATTAATGTTGGATTTAAATCTATTAAATTGTTGATTTTATTTTTTTGTAATCTTCCTACAAAATGCCATTCTAAAGGTAATTCATCTAAATCAGCCATTTTTTGTTTTAAATCTTGAACTTTATTTTCCCCAAAAGCTCTTTGACCAGCTTTGTAAAGCATAGCTACGTCTTCACTTTGTGAGTATTTAGATATACCAATAATTTTTACAATATGATGATCTGAAACTCTAAGTCTTGCACCTTCAACTTTTGTAATAACTTTATCTAAATTTTCTACTGCTTTTTCTTTTGAAATACTCATTTTAAATCCTAACCAAAAATTCTATTAATATCATTATATATTCCAAGCAACATCAATGAAGCTAAAATAGCCCAACCTGCTAAGGTCATATACATAAATACTCTATCACTTGGTTTTTGTCTTGCTATCATCTCATATAAGTTAAACATAATATGTCCACCATCAAGTGCCGGAATAGGTAAAAGGTTTAATACTCCTAAGTTTACTGAAATAAGAGCTGTAATTGCAAGTACAGCTATAAAAGATGATTCACTTGCATCAGATACAACTTTTCCAATAGAGATAATACCACCTATTTCAGAACTAGGAATTACACCTTGAATCAGTTTTTGAACCCCCTGAAATATCATTTTTGAAGATTCAACTGTTTTATCCCAAGCATAGCCTAATGCTTCAATTGGTGAATAATATATAGTTATAACCTTAGGTGCAGGTAGTATTCCTACCATCCTTTTTTTGATATTTTCTTTAAAAATATTTTGTGCATCAGATACATATGGATTTATAGTTTTTGCTATAAGTTTTCCATCTCTTTGTATGAAAAATTTTAAAGAACCTTGTGAACTAACTATATATTGACCTATATCATTCCAAGTTTTTATCTCTGCGTCATTAATCTTAACAATAAGGTCGTTTTCTTTTAATCCAGCTTTAAAGGCAGGAGAGTCTGCTTTTACTTCACCAATAGTTGGACTAAGATAGTTTGCTCCACCCATTCCAATAAAAAAGTATAATACTGCTGCTATCAAAAAGTTTGCAAAAGGACCTGCAAAAAGTATTATAATTCTTTGCCAAGGTTTTTTTGTATTATATGAGTCATTGCCATCTTCTACTAAATTAGGTTTAGTATCATCTTGTCCTTTCATTTTTACATATCCACCAAGAGGGATTAAAGCAATTTGCCATTGAGTACCTTTGTACATTTTAGAATAGATTTGTTTACCAAAACCTATTGAAAATACATGTACTTTTACACCAAAATAACGAGCTGCTAAAAAATGTCCCAATTCGTGAAAAAAAACTAAAAAAGATAATACAATTAAAAATGTAATTGTTCCCACAAAAACTCCAATTAATCTATAAAATAATCACGTGTATATTCATATCCAGAATATAGTGTTAGAGCAACTGCTATCCATAAAAGAACAGTTGCAAAGGGCCAATTCATTATTAAAAATCCAATAGCAATCATTTGAAAGACAGTTTTTACTTTTCCTGCCATTGTTGAAGCTACACTTTTATTTTCTGCAACAGCAACAACCCTAAGACCAGTAATAAAAAACTCCCTTGAAAGTATTAAAAAAACTGCCCAAGCACTAGCTCTGTCTATTATCATGAGACCTAAAAATCCTGCAAGCATTAACATCTTATCTGCAAGTGGATCTAGTATTGCACCAAGTTTTGTCATCTGATCCCAACTTCTTGCAATATACCCATCAAAAAAATCAGTAACAGAGGCAATTACAAAAATAAGACCGGCAAAATAATCAAGCCAACTTGGATGCCATGAAGAGAAAATAGCACTATCTCTTTGAACTAGAAAAAATAGCATTAGTGGTGCTAGTGCTATTCTAAATAGTGCTAAACTATTTGGTAGATTTAGTTTTTTAGACATTATTTAAAAGTTGTCCCACCATCAACTATCAATGTATGTCCAGTGATCCAAGATGCATCCTCAGTACATAAAAAGTAACAAGATTGAGCTAAATCTTGTGGTTGACCAATTCTATTTAAAGGTGAGTATTCTGCAGTTTTAGCTTTTACCTCTTCATAGTTTGTAAATGCTTTAAGTGCATCAGTATCAATAGGTCCACCTGAAACAGCATTTACTCTAATACCCATCTCACCAAGTTCAGTTGCAGCATATCTTACCATAGCCTCAACTGCTGCTTTATTTGTACCATGACCTGCATAGTTTTCAATATAAACTAAGTTTCCAGTTGAAGATAATGAAACAATAGCTCCACCACCAATTTTTTCCATTCTTTTAGCTGCTTGTTGTGCACCACAAACAAAAGCATTAACTGTTGCAGTATAGATATTATTTAATCCTCTAGGTTTTAGTTTCATAAATCTACCATATCCACCTACAACTGCTCTTCCATAAATCATTGCATTTGAGATAAAAAAATCAACTCTATCGAAATCTTTATCAATCTCTTCAAATAACTCTTTATATTTTTCTGGTTCTAAAATATTAAAAGGATAACATCTACATTTTACCCCAAATTTCTCTTCAACATCTTTACAAATATCAAGAGCAACTTGTTCGTTTGAATTGTAAGTAAATGCTACATCTACTCCATTTGAAGCAAACTTATAAACGCACTCTTTACCAATCCCTTTTGTACCACCACTAATTACTAATGTTTTACCCTTCATATTATTACTCATTATTTTATCACCTCATAGTTTTTTAATACTTCTTCTAATTTTTTCATAGTTTCACTACTTGGAGCAGTTAACGGAAGTCTATACTCTAAAACATCTAATAAACCAGCTATATACATTGCAGCTTTTATAGGAATAGGATTTGATTCTATAAATAATACTTTATTTAATTTGTATAAATCATTATTGATATCTCTTGCAGTATCATAATCACCATCAAAAACACTATGTACTAATTTACTTTTATAATTTGGCAATAAATTAGCTGTAACAGAGATTATCCCTTTTGCTCCATTTGCTAACATAGGAAAATCTATTGCATCATCTCCAGATACAACACAAAAGTCCGGTCTTTGTGAAGAGATTTCAATTGCTCTTTCCAAACTTCCTGTTGCTTCTTTTATAGAGTAGATATTTTTTACATCATCAAAAAGTCTAATAGCAGTATCTGCTTCAATATCAACTCCTGTTCTACCTGGAACATTATAAATCATAAAAGGTATTTCAACTGATTGTGCAATTGCCTTATAGTGTTGATACAATCCCTCTTGAGTTGGTTTATTATAGTATGGTGCAACAGATAGTAATCCATCTGCTCCTACAGATTGTGCATGTTTTGCTATATCACAAGCTTCATGTGTTGCATTTGAACCAGCACCAGCGATAACCTTTACATTTGTACCTTTACAAGTTGCTACTGCTATTTCTATACACTCTTTATGCTCTGCATGACTTAATGTTGCACTTTCTCCTGTAGTTCCTACAGGAACAACTGCATCCATACCTTGAGCTATTTGTCTTTTTATTAGCTCTTCATATTTGTTTGTATCAATTTTTCCATTTTTAAATGGTGTTATAAGTGCAGTCATTGCACCGGTAATAATTTCCATTTAGTTCCTTTCCCTTAATTTTTTAATATTAATGTTGTTGAATTTTTATTTGTTAAATATTTTTTTGCTACTTCTACAATATCTTTTTTATTTAAACTATTTACTTTTTCTTCATATTCTAATAAAGGTTTTATGTTTCCTCTTACTAAATAGTTTCCATAAAGTGAAGCTACTGAGCTTGAACTTTCCAAAGAAAAAATAAAATCTGCTTTTGTATTTATCTTAATCTTTTCTATTTCATCTTTTTTTACTTTTCCAGATTTAATATTTTCTACAATTTTTAAAATCTCTTTTTTTACATCTTCTGCTTTTATATTTTCATTACAAACAGCTACAAAAAGGAAAACACCTGGATCTGTTAGTTCCATATTGTAAGCATAAACGCTATTTACCATTTTTTTCTTATCTACTAATTCTTTTTGTAAATATGAACTTTTTCCTGAACTTAATAGCTCACTTAAAGCTGATAATGCAACTTGATCTTCATGTTCATAGTTTGGTATATGATAAGAGATAGCTAACATCTCAACTTGAGTATCTTTGTGTATTACAATATTTTTTTCACCATCTTGTTGGGGTTCTATTGTGTGTAATACACTTGGAATCTCTTTTGTATTTTCAATTTTCTCAAAATACTTTTTAGTAGAGTTAAAAACTTCCTCTTTTGTAATATCACCTGCTACAACTACAATTGCATTTTTTGGTTGATAATATGTAGAGTGAAAATCTTTTATATCGTCAATTGACCAGTTTTTAATATCATTCATAAAACCAATTGGTGTCCAATGGTACGGATGATAAATAAAACTGTTGTTAAACAATCTAAATTGTAAATATCCCATTGGATTATTATCTGTTCTCCAACGTCTCTCTTCAGCTACAACATCACGTTCAGGTTGAAACTCTTCATCTTTTAAAGTTAAATTTTGCATAAGTTCTGCAAAAAGCTCTAAAGATTTATCCATATTTTTAGAACTTGATTTAATATAATATTTTGTATAGTCAAAAGATGTAGAAGCGTTGTTAACACCTCCAAAACCTTTTACAATCTCATCAAATTCTCCAGCTTTTAGGTTTTTTGTTGATTTGAAATTTAAATGCTCTAACATATGGGCAATACCAGATTTACCCATCTTTTCATTTCTACTACCTACATTATAAAAAATATTTGTTGATACTACATTTGAACCATTATCCATTGGAATTGCAACTATTTGCAAGCCATTTTCTAAGGTTTGTGTATAATAGTTTGGTAAACTTTTACTCATCAAATCTCCCGTTAATATAATGAAAAATGAAAAATGAAAAATGAAAAATTTCATTTTATTTATACTTTTTCTAAAATTCATAATTTTTTCTTTTTATTTTAAATCTGAGCCTATAACTTCAGATATATTTTTAAACCCATCTTTTTCCATAAGTTCTAAAATACCTTCATTGATTTTTCTAACCATTGAAGGACCTTCAAAAATCATCCCAGAATAGGCTTGAACCAATGAAGCACCAGCTTTAAACCTTCTATATGCTTCATTGGCATCTGCAATTCCACCCACTGAGATTAAAATTGTTTTTCCATATAACTCTTTGGCAATCTCTTTAAATAGATTATACGATTTTTCTGCCAAACATGCACCACTTAAACCACCAAAATTTTGACAATTTTCCACAAGTGAATAATCAATTGTAGTATTTGTTGCAATGATTCCAGCAGCTCCTGCATCTACAGCTGTTTTACAAAGATTTATAGCTACATCAACTTCCATATCAGGAGCAATTTTTAGAAATATTGGTTTTGAAGTTAACTCTTTTGCCATTGTAAAAAGTTCTGTTATAAACTTTTCATTTTGTAAATCTCTTAGATTTGGAGTATTTGGACTAGAGATATTTATAACTAAATAATCACTAGTATCTTCAAATTTTCTAATCAATGTTTTATAATCATTTAAAGCATACTCTTCAGGAGTTGTTTTATTTTTACCAATATTTGCACCAATAGGGATAGTAAAAGGGTAAACTTTTTTAATATTTTCTAATACTTTTGTTGAACCTTCGTTGTTAAATCCCATAGCATTTTGAACAGATTTTTTTTCAGGATATCTAAACATTCGTGGTTTAGGATTTCCCTCTTGAGCTTTTGGTGTCATAGTTCCAATCTCTGTAAAACCAAATCCAAGTGCAGGCATCGCTTTTACCATAGTCGCATTTTTATCAAAACCTGCTGCTAGTCCTACTGGGTTTATAAAGTTTATACCTAATATCTCTTGAGATAACTTAGAATTCATAACAAAGTTTTTATTAACCATGTAGTTATTTAGTAATCTACAGTTTGGTAAAACTCTTAATCCTAGTTCAGCAATATTATGTGCAGTCTCAGGTTGAAAAAGAAATAATATTTTTTTGATAAAATTGTAACTTAGCAAATAAATCCTTTTTAAAAATTTTAATATTTTATCTAAAAAGTATTAAAAAAAAGTTGATTAGATATTTGCAAGGTTATATAAACGCTGATATTCATTACAATTTTGTAGTAAATTCTCTTCACTATCTACACAAACAATTTTACCTTTTTTAAATACTGCAATTTTGTCTGCATTTTTAATAGTACTTAATCTATGGGCAATAACAAAGGTGATTCTATCTTTTCCAATATCATCAATAACTTCTGAAATAATAGATTCACTTTCATTATCAAGTGCAGAAGTAGCCTCATCTAAAATAAGTATTTGAGGATTTTTATATAAAGCCCTAGCTATAGCTATTCTTTGTCTTTGTCCTCCACTTAAATTTGTTCCAGCTTCATCAAGCTGTGTATGTATGCCATTTTCCATTTTTGATATAAAATCATAAGCATGGGCTTGTTTTAAAGCCTCTATAACTTTTTGTTCATCAATTTCATATCCATAAGCAACATTTGCTGCAACAGTATCATTAAAAATATAAACTCGTTGGGTAACTACAGAGATATTGTCTCTTAAAGATTTTATATTTAAATCTTTTATCTCCGTGTTATTAAATAAAATTTCACCTTTTGAAGTTTCATAAAATCTTACAAGTAGATTGATAACAGATGATTTTCCACCACCACTATCTCCAACTAGAGCAAATTTTTCACCTCTTTTTACATTAAAAGAGATATCATCAAGTGCAAGTAAATCATCATATTTTAGTTCAATATTTTTTAATGATATCTCTTCAATTTTTTCAGGAAATAATGTGTTTCCAGTAGGTATATTTGATTCTACACTAAAAATTTGTTTGATTCTTATATCTGCTGCAACTGCATCTTGGAACTGATTAAAAAGAGAAGATAATCTTTTTATAGGAGTGTACAATGAAAATAAAGCACTAATAAATGAGATAAAAGAGCCAGTTGTAAGTTGTCCATCAATTACTTGTTTACCACCAACTATGATAACAACTGCAAAACCTATAGAACCAATTATTTCCATAATAGGAGAGACTAAGGCGTTTGTTTTTACTGCTTTTATATTTACGTTAAAAAAGTTTTTATTGTGTTTTTTGAAACTATCTATTTCAATATCATTTGTTGAATTTGCTTTTATTAGCTCAATATTGTTAAAAGTTTCTGTAAGATGTGAAGTGATATCTGATATAGACTCTTGTGATTTAAAAGATAATTTTTTCATTTTTTTGGCTAATTTTGATAAAGGAATAAGTGCCAAGGGTAAAACAACCAAACCATAAAATGATAGTTCAGGACTTTGCCATATAGCAACTGCAACAAGTCCTACTATAGTTAAAGTTTCTCTTATTATATCTGCTACATAGTTTGAAACGGCAGCTTGAATTCTATTAATATCATTTGTAATTCTAGATATTAACTCTCCTCCATGTTTTTTTTGGAAAAATGCCATATCTAAGTTTAGTATATGATTTAGTAGTTTGTCTCTAATAATTCTTACAATATCTTGACCAATATATGAAACATAATATTTTTGAATATATCCACCTATACCTTTTGCAGTGTAAATTGCTATAACAATTATAGGCATCATATAAAGCATTTGTACATTTTTTTCTATAAATACTTCATCTAAAAGAGGTTCAATTATATATACAGTTCCAGCAGTTCCAAATGCAACTAGGAACATACCAATAACTGCATAGAAAAATTTTAGTTTATAATTTTTTAAATAGGGTATATAGTGTTTATAAAATTCTTTCATTTATCTCCATCTTAAAAAAGATAATATTATATCGTAAACTATTTAAAATACATAGTTTTGAAGTTTTTGAATCCAAACTCTTTGATTGTTAGGTAAAAAAGTATAAAACCACTAAGTGTACTAGCAAAAGCTAAACCAGCAGCTTCATATGGAATAATTAAAGCTAAAGAAAAAATAATATTTGCTCCTAAAGCTTTCATTGAGATTTTAGCTGCTACAAATTGTTTTTCATGTGCATAAAGCCAAAGGGAAAAAATCTTTGCTAGTCCAAAAGGGATTAGACCTATTAGATACATGGTTAAAATCAAAGCAGTGTTTTGTGTATCAGTTTGAGTAAAGGCTCCCCTTTGAAATAATAGTTCAATTATAAATTGATTAAATACAACTCCAATTAAAGTAGCAACTCCTAATAATCCTAATAAAATCAATGATGATTTTTTCATAAGATATAAAGCTTTTTGTTCATCTTTGTTTTTAATAGATCTTGCAATCATAGGAAATAGTGCAATTGAAGTTGCTATTGCAAAAAGTGCCAAAGGAAGTTGAAAAACTCTATTTGCATAATATAGATATGAGATAGAACCACTTACTAAAAATGAAGCTAACCAAGTATCTAAAAAGGCAGAGATATGAGCAGTAGAACTTCCCATAGTTGCACCAAAAAAACTTTTATAAAATCTATTTTCCTCTTTCTTTTTATGTTTTTTAAAAGTGAATATTTTGCATAGATTATATTTTTTTATAGCTAATAGATGAACTAAAACTTGTAAGATACCACCTATTAGAACTCCATATGAAAGATAAAAGGTTATCTCATATTTGTCCATATTTTTTGAAATCAATAAAGCTGCAATCAACGCTAGATTGAGTAAAGAGGTTGCATAAGCAGTTGTTGCAAAATGGTGTTTATATTGAAGTAGGGCAGCCATAAAGGTTACTATAAAAATCAAAGGTAGATAATAAAAATTTATAGCTACAAGTGGCGAAGCCAATTCAATAGTAGCACTATCAAAACCTAAAGCTATAGCTTTTGTGATATATGAAGAAAATAAGCTTACTAACAAGGATAAAATAAGCAAAAAAGCTATTAGTTGTAAAAAAATTATAGATGAAAATCTAACTTTATATTTTGATTTTGCATAAGATGGGATAAAAGCTTGTGTAAAAGCTCCTTCTGCAAATATTCTTCTAAATAGATTTGGTAATTTAAAGGCAACAAAAAAGATATCAGAATAGATATTTGCACCTAAAATTGAAGCAGTAAGTAGATCTCTTAAAAATCCTAAAACTCTTGAAACTAAGATACCACTACTATTTGTAAAAATTGATTTAATTAACATCTATATCACTTTTATTATGAATTATTAGTTGAACTTGTGATTTATAATACCCAAGTTGCGCTTTTTTTATCTGTATAATATCTCCATCTTTTGGTATCTCTAAATCTTTTTTAAAATATATTTTTATTTTTTTATTATTAAAATGAAAATAGCTTTTTTTATAAATACCATAAAGATTTGTTATTATCTCATTTTGGTATTTCAAATCAAAAAGATTTATATCATTTCCATCAATAAAAAGTTTTTCAAAGTCGTTTATTTTTCCATTTTCTTTTTCTATATCAAAATCTGATACCTCTTTTAAACCAAAATAATCTTTTGTTTTTGTTATCAAGATATCATAAGAATACCCAAGTAATAACTTATTTGCATTGTTATAAAAGTATATTGCTCTATCGTTTTTTTGTTTTAATATTGCATTGTTTCCATTTTTATAGATTACAATTGCATCTTTGATTAGGGTTTTATTTGGCAAATTCTCAAATAAATAAAGTTGCGAAATATTATTTAGTGACTCTTTTTTTATATCTTTTAAAATATTTTTATATAAATTGTCAGTTGAAAACTTAGCAATTATAGGTAGATGATCAGAGTATCCACTTGTTTTATGGATACCATTTTTTATACTCCATCTATATATTTTTTTATTGTTATATAAATAGTTTGGTTTAAAAACATTAAAGCTTTTAAAAATATATGATATTTTTTTATTGTCAAATAGTGCAGGGCTGATAATAATATTGTCAGGAGTATTATTCTTTCCTTTGTAAATTGTTGAAAACCTTTCATCATAGTCTAAATCAAGCCAAGTATTATAGTGTACTCTTTTTGTATATGTTTCTAAAGTTGTAGCACTTATAAACTCTTTGTTTATTGTTGTATTTAAAACTTGATTTATCCCTGTTATTGAGTATGTATCATTTAGTTTTTCATCAAATTTTATTGTTTTAAATTCATCATAGTTTGAATTAAAATCACCTACAAGTATATAATCATAATCTTTAGGAAGTAAACTTACTCTATCAAAAAGCATTTTTGCATATTTTACTCTATAACTCTCACTTGAACGTTTTGAAGGCCAATGGTTATTGAAGATTTTGAACTCATTATTGTTTATATTAAAAGTTACTTCTTGAATGGGTCTAAATATTTTGTTAGTAAATTTAACATCTATTTTTTGACTTGATTTGATTTCTATTTTACTTAAAATAGCCAAACCTACACTGGAATTTTTATATTTATAAAAAGAGTGATACTTATATTGGGGTAGTGCTTTTTTTATCTTTTTTATTAAATTTTCATTTTCTATTTCTTGTAGAGCATAGATATCTGAATCAATATCTTTTAAGACTTGAATAAGATTTTCAAATTTTTTATTAAAGTTTTTTTGATTCCAAAGTGATTTTGTATTTGGGATATATTCATTATATTCTGTACCATCATAATTTAAATCAAATAGATTTTCTACATTGTAAGATGTGACAGTAAAGGTTTGTGCATATAGATTTAGGGTTAATAAAAGAAATAAAAATAGTCTTACCAAACTTTTTCCTACTGTAAAATAATTTGGTATTTTATCTAAGAGTAGATAAAATCTACTCTTATGATACTATTTTTTAGTATTAAGTCTTGATTGATACTCTTGTGGGTGTTTACAAACAGGGCACATTTTTAGGGCTTTTTTACCTCTATGAACATGTCCACAAACTTCACAAATCCATTCCTCTTCATCATTATCACTTTCGAACTCTTTACCAGATTCAAGCCTTTCTAAAAGCATTTTATACATATTTTCATGTTCAACTTCAATTTTTCCAATTAAATCTAACATTTTAGAGATTTGGTTTTTACCTTCCTCTTTAGCTATTTTAGCAAAATCAGGATACATAGTGATATTTTCATAACTCTCACCAGCAATAGCATCTTTTAGGTTTTCAATAGTATTACCTAATTCTTTACCTTTAATCATCTCATTGTAAGCTCTAAGCTCTAAATTTGCATGTTTTTTTTCATTGTTAGCTGCTCTTTGAAAATGTTCAGCTATATCTCTATAACCTTCTTTTTGAGCAACTTTTGCATAATATTCATATTTGTTTCTTGCCATTGATTCACCAGCAAATGCTTTCATCAAATTTACAGCAGTAAGATTTTCAGTAATCATCTCCATAGCTTCACCACAGCAGTGTAACTCTCCACCACCAACATTTTGCACTTCTACTACATTTCCACATTTATTACATTTGTACGATTGATATTGTTTCATTTTCTTCTCCTATAAATTAATTTGCTTATTATTTATTGTAACACTATTAAATTTAACCTATTGTTATATCTTTGCTTCTTTTTTTGAAATACTCTTTTTCAACTCTACACAATGGACAGGCTTTTGGTGCTTTTTTGCCTCTATGTACATGACCACAAACTTCACATACCCACTCTTCTTCCTCTTCTGAGTCAAAAAATCCTTCATCTATTAGTGCTTGTTTTAATTCTAAATACTCTTTTTCATGTTCAACTTCCACTTTTCCAATTGCTTTAAACAATCTAGCAATCTCTTTTAATCCTTCCTCTTTTGCAATCTCTTCAAAATTTGGATACATCTCTTCATGCTCATATCTTTCTCCATCAGCAGCATATTGAAGATTTTTTACAGTTGAATCTAGTTCTATATCATTTACTAATTTATTGTATGCTTTAAACTCAGCCATTGCATGATATTTTTCATTATCAGCAGCTTCTTGGAAAAATCTTGCAATTCTATGATAACCTTCCTCTTGTGCCATTTGAGCAAAAAATTCATATTTATTTCTAGCTTGTGATTCACCTGCAAATGCCTTCATCAAGTTTACAGCAGTTAAGTTTTCTGTTACCATTTTCATAGATTCACCACAACAAGAAAGTGTTGCACTTTGAGAAGTTTTTTGTACTTCTACTTCACATCCACATTTATTACATTTATAAGTTTCATATTGTTTCATTAGTTTAATCCTTAATATAATTTATCATAGGAAAATTTTTTTCTATTGATAAGTTTATAAGAAAAAACCTTAAAGGAAAATTATTTTCCTTTACTAATAGAGATAAATAAATAAAAACTATGGTATATTTACATATTATTACGATGTTATATTCTACAATTATAAATTTGTAGGAAAGGAAGGTAAAATGATTAATAGCTCAATTCTATTAAAAGAGTATGACTTAAAAGTTACTCCACAAAGAGTAGCGATTGTTGAAGAGTTATATAGTAATGGACATATGAATATTGATGAGCTTTATAAGAATTTATTAAAAAAATTTCCTTCTATTTCATTGGCAACGATTTATAAAAATGTAAATGCTATGTTAGAAAAAGTTTTTTTAAAAGAGGTAAAAATACCAGAAGCAAAATCAGTTTATGAATTAATAAAAGAGGATCACTCACATTTAGTTTGTAAATCATGCGGAATGATTGAAGATATTGATTTAGATACTTCAGTATTACAAAGTTCGTTAAATTCAAATTTCAAAATTGAAAATGTTGAAGTAGTATTCTCAGGAATCTGTTCACATTGTCAAAAGTAGTTCAAAATAGCCTTTTATAGGCTATTTTGAATAACTAATGCTAAAACTACCATCAACACAATTCCAGCACTTTTATTATAAAGTTTATTTGCAGTAATAAATACTAACATTAAAGAAACAATAAATGCTGCTGCAATATCAAAAAAGTTTGCATTTAAATTTACATTAAGTGGATTTAAAATTGAGCTTAATCCTAAAACCATTGTAAAGTTTGCAACATTTGAACCAATAATATTTCCTATAGCTAAATCAGCATTATTGTTAAGTGCTGATTTTATTGAGATTGTTAATTCTGGCAATGAAGTACCAAAGGCAACTAAAAATAGACCAATAATCCATTCACTAACACCAAAAGTTCTGGCAATATTTCCCGCACTATCAATTGCAAAATCAGCTCCACCAACTACAAAAAGAAATCCGATTGATAAAAGTACTAAACTCTTAGGCCAATTGAATTTTTCTTTTGCTAGCTCTTCATCAATCTCTTCAACCTGATTTGAACCAATAAGAAAAATTAAATAAGCTACCATTAAAAATAAAAATAAAATTCCATCTACTAAACTTAATTTTCCATCTAAAGACATAAGAATAAACACTAAAATAGGGAAAAGTGACCATGCAGAATCCATAGCAAATAGATCTCTATCTGGAGCAATCTTTTTTGCTAATAAAAATACTGTTCCAAGAACTAAAGATATATTAAAAATTGTACTTCCAATTACATTTGCAACAGCTATATCTCCACTTCCTTTTAATGAAGCAGACATTGATACAGCCATCTCTGGCAAAGATGTTCCAACTGCAACTAGTGTTGCACCAATAACAAAGTGCGAAATATTATAGTGTAAAGCTATTTTTTCACTTTGTTGGATAATAAAATCTGCTCCATAGATTAGTGCTGCCATAGAGACTGTAAAAATCAAAAAATCCATATTAAGTGTTCCTTACTATTAAACTATCTGGTAGGTTAAATTTTTTTATCAATTCTTCCTCTTTTTGTCTTTGTTCTCCATTATCTACTTCATGGTCATATCCATTTAAATGAAGTAATCCATGAATAAAAAGAAGTTTAAATTCATCATTCATACTATGTTTATACTCTTCTGCTTTGTTTTTAACAAAATCAATTGATATAACAATTGAACCCAAAGGCATATTTGGTATATCAAACTCCAAAGGGAAACTAAGAACATCAGTAGGTTTATCAATATTTCTATGTTCTTTATTTAATATTTGAATCTCTTCATTAGTTGTTATGATTAGTTCAATATCTTTTGTTGTTAATTCATTTGATATTTTTTCAAGACCTAAAACATCTATTTCAAAGTCTGTTTGATTATCTATATCTATCATAACTTTCCTATTGATTTTTGATGGCGATTATATCTAAACTTTTCAAATGACTAGATAAAATTAGGTATTTATTTTAAGTATATTAAATATAAAATAAAAAAAATTGTTAGGAGTATGTATGGAATTAGAAATAGGTACTAAAGAGACTATAGAGTTTAAAGTTGAAGAAAAAGATTTAGCAAAAAATTTAGGAATTAGTAGTGATGATAATTTTCCAGAAGTGTTTGCAACTGCTAGGATGATTGCTTTGATGGAAGCTAGTGCTGCAAAAGTATTAATCCCATTGTTAGAGGAGGGACAATTATCTGTTGGAGTTGAAGTAAATGTTAAACATCTTGCACCAACACTTGAATCAGATATTGCAAAATCTACTGCAACATTTATAGGTATGGAAGGGAAACTTTATAAATTTTCTATTGAGGTTGAAGATACTGCTGGAAAAGTAGGAGAGGGTACTCATACAAGAGCAATTATCACAGAAGAGAGATTGATGAGTGGAGCTAAAAAAAGAGTAGGTAAATAAAATAACGAGCTATTTTAAAATAGCTCAATCATTTTATGAACTTCATCCACCGCAAAGGTTTTAAGCTCAAGTTTTAAGTTTGGTTTTTGCGCAATTACAGCTTTTTTTATCCCTTGAGCTTGGGCTTCTTTTAGTCTTAAATCTAAAGAATATACATCTTTTATCTCTCCTGTTAAAGATACTTCACCAATAAAAATTGATTCTTTTGAAACAGGTCTATCTCTAAAAGAACTTATGATAGCAGAGATTACAGCTAAATCAGCAGAACTCTCTTTTATTTTTATTCCACCACTTATATTTATAAAAACATCATAATGGTTCAAAGGTAAATCAATCTTTTTTTCAAGTAAAGCTAAAAGCATATTTAGTCTATTTGCATCAAAACCTGTAGCACTTCTTTTTGGATTTGGATAGGTACTTTCTGTAACTAAGGCTTGTACTTCTATTATTAAAGCACGACTCCCTTCCATTACAACTGTTAGTGCTGAACCACTTTGAGCTTTACTTTTATCAAAAAACTTTGAGGCTATATCTTTGGCAGAGATTAATCCTTCTGCTGTCATCTCAAAAATACCTATCTCTGAAGTTGAACCAAATCTATTTTTAAATCCTCTAAGCATTCTAAGCTCTTTACTAGCTTCCCCTTCAAAATATAAAACAGTATCAACCATATGTTCTAATACTCTAGGTCCTGCAATACTACCATCTTTTGTAATATGACCAATTATAAACATTGCAATATCTGATTCTTTTGCTTTTCTCATTAGTTCAAAAGTTATCTCTCTTACTTGAGAAACACTTCCTGGAGCTGATGTTAGATTTGATGAATAGATTGTTTGAATAGAGTCAATGATAACTACTGCATATCTTTCTCTTAAAAGCTCATCTTGTATCTCTTCAAGTCTAATTTCACTTAAAAGGTATAAATCTTCATGATTTGAATCAAGTCTATTTGCTCTAAGTTTTATTTGTCCCGAACTCTCCTCTCCTGAAACATATAAAACTTTTTTACCACTTTTAGCAATACTTCCAGCAACTTTAAGTAATAAAGTTGATTTACCAACCCCTGGACTTCCCCCAATCAAAGTTAAACTTCCAGGAACAATTCCACCACCTAAAACCAAATCAAATTCATCATTATAAGAAGAAAATCTTACTACATCATCTTGTTTAATTTGGGTTATAGGAGTTGCTTTTGAACTTGTATTTATTACTTTTGAAGTTTGTTTTAACACCTCTTGTTGTTCTTGATTTAGTTCAATAAAACTATCCCATGAACCACAATTTGGACATTTTCCAAGCCATTTGGTACTTTGTTCTCCACAATGCTGACATTCAAAAAGTGAAGTTTTCTTTTTTGCCATAATTCAACCTTTTTTATTTCTATTGGAATTATAATCAAAAAAATTTAAGAAGAAAAAAAATATGTCAGATTGCAATAGTTTTAATTTAGTTTTTTGAAAATTAATTAAATATATAAAAATAAATTTAATAAAATATTTTTAATATTTATTAATAAATTTGATAAAAATTTGGTAAAATTAATTTTACTTTAATTTTTATAATATTATTATATCTTAATTTATCAGATTAAAACATAGGAGAAAAAAGTGTTTAATAGTATTCAAAAGAAATTATTATCTATAGTAACTTTTTCAGTATTATTGATAGTTATTATTACTACTATTATTAGTATTAGGTTAACTTATAGTAATAGTAATAAAACGTTAGTTGAATTTGAGAGAAGCATAATATCTGAAAAAAAAGAGCTTTTAAAAAATGAAATATTGACTGTTTATACAATTATTGAAGCAATAATAAAAGATTCGAAAGATATAGATGAGGCAAAAGAAAGAATAATAAGCAATATATCAAGTTCAAGATTTTTAAAAGGTAGTGGATACTTTTTTGCTTATGAAAAAGTTGGAGATGATTATTATTTTGCATTTCATGGTACAAAACCACAATTAAATGGAACTAAAACAGATATCACTAAACCTGATATAAAAGGTTTCCAATTTAGAAAAGCTTTAATTGATAGTGGTAATGATGATGATAAATTTATTGAATACTTTTATAAAAAACCAAAAACAGATGAGATATTAAAAAAGTTTTCATTTTCAAAATATATAAAAGAGTTGAATTGGACTATTGTTACTGGAATTTATGTTGATGATATAGAAAAAAAGATTCAGAAAGAGAAGCAAAGAATTGATGAAGATGTGAACTCTTTAATTTTTACTCTTCTTACGATTGTAATTTTATTATTGATTTGTATTATAGCTGCTGTTTCATATATTTCTAAAATAATTTTAATTAATCCACTAAAGGTTTTTGAAGAGGGATTATTGTCATTTTTATCTTTTTTAAATAAAGAAAAAAAAGATGTTAGTTTAATAAATATTAATAATAAAGATGAAATAGGTTTAATGACTAATAGAATAAATGAAAACATAATTAAAATCAAAAAGACAATAGAACAAGATGAAAAAGTTATAGAAGATGTTACGAAAGTAGTAAATGATGTTAGTTCAGGAATTCTAACAAAAAAAGTTGAAGCACAAACTACAAATAGTGTAATAAATAAATTAACAAAAGAATTAAATACTATGATAATGAATCTGTATACAACTATTAATCACACAATAGAAGTATTAAAATCTTATGAAAATAGAGACTTTACTCAAAAAACAACTATATCTTGTAAAGGTGAGTTATGTTCTTTAACTAGTGGTGTTAATAAATTAGGTAAAGAGATATCAATTATGTTAAAAACAAATTTAGATAATTCTGAAGTTTTAGATGAAAGTGCAAATGATTTAACTACAAATATGAATAGACTTACAGTTAGTGCAAATCAACAAGCTGCTTCATTAGAAGAAACTGCTGCTGCACTTGAAGAGATAACAGAAACTATGAGAGCAAATACAAATAATATAACTGAATTATCATCTAATTCTATAGCACTTAAAGATGAAGTGAATAGAGGAAAAGATTTGGCTAAAAAAACTAGTAACTCTATGGAGCAGATAAATACGAATGTAAATGCAATAATTGAATCTATTTCTATTATTGATCAAATAGCATTTCAAACAAATATACTTTCACTAAATGCAGCGGTTGAAGCAGCTACTGCAGGAGAAGCAGGAAAAGGATTCGCTGTTGTTGCAGGTGAAGTTAGAAATTTAGCAACAAGATCAGCAGAAGCAGCTAAAGAGATAAAAGAATTAGTTGAAAGTGCTACATTAAGTGCGACAGAGGGTGAAAAAATTGTTAATAGTATGTATGAGGGGTATGAAAAATTAAATGAAAATATTATAAATACTACATCTATTGTTGAAACAGTAACAATTAACTCTAAAGAACAGATGATTGGAGTGGAACAAATAAATTCAGCAATTGGTGAGTTAGACAAAACAACACAAGAAAATGCTTCAATCGCATCTCAAATAAATGATATAGTTAAAAATGTACGTAATATGGCTGATACAATAGTTGAAGAAGTAAGAAAATCAAAATTTGATAAATAAATTAGTGTTAATATAAGTTAAAGCAGTTTTAACTGCTTTAGCTTAAAATTATAAAACAGTTACGTTTTGAGCTTGAGGTCCTTTTTCACTTTGACCAATTTCATAACTTACTTTTTGACCTTCGTCTAAAGTTACTCTTCCATAACCAGATTTGTTTACTTGTTTATAGTGTACAAATAAATCTTTTCCACCATCTTCTTGTTCAATAAATCCGAAACCTTTTTCACTGTTGAACCATTTTACAGTTCCGTTTGCTAATGTTGCCATTGTTTTCCTTTTTGTTTTTTGTGCCAAATTTTGGCGGGGTAAAAAATACAATATTAAGTTTTCTTTTAGATCGTTTTAATCGTATAACTAGAAGTCATTTATATAAAGCAGACTAAAGATGTAACTTGAATCATCTTTTTGTAATGGAATTATATCTTAAAAAAAAATAAAATACAAGGCTAATTTTGATTATAATTAAAACTATGAAATAAAAAGGGTAATATTTATGGATAAATTTTTACAAGTAGCAATTGAAGAAGCTAAAAAAGGTTTAAAAGAAGGTGGAATTCCTATTGGTTCAGTTTTAGTAATAGATGGTAAGATAGTTGGAAGAGGACATAATAGAAGAGTTCAAAAAGGAAGTAGTATTCTTCATGCGGAGATGGATTGTCTTGAAAATGCTGGACGGTTAAAGGCAAGCGATTATCAAAAAGCTACTTTGTATTCTACTTTATCCCCTTGTGATATGTGCAGTGGGGCAGTTTTACTTTATGGTATTCCTAAAGTTATTATAGGGGAAAATAAAACTTTTAAGGGACCAGAAGAGTATGTAAAATCAAGAGGTGTAGATGTTGAAGTTGTTAATAATGATGAATGTATTAAACTTATGGAGGAGTTTATAAAAGATAAACCAGAGCTTTGGAATGAAGATATTGGAGAATAAATATAATCATGACTAAATTTAAAATTGTGTTTATACTTGTAAGTTTTCTTTTTACAAAACTATTATTTGCAAATGAAAATTTTAGTGTAATAAAAGATTTAAAATATATGGATAATAGTCTTACATCTTTAGATATATATATGCCAAAAAGAAATTTAAACAAAAAAGTTATATTTATGGTTCATGGAGGTGCATGGAGATTAGGGGATAAAGCCTCTGATTTAGTAATAAAAAACAAAGTTGATTATTGGGTATCAAAAGGTTACGTATTTATTTCAACTAATTATAGATTACTGCCTCAAATAGATGTTTTTAATCAAGCTATAGATGTGGCAACTGCATTAAAGTTTTCACAAGATTATTTAAAAAAATATAAGATTAAAAGTGAAGATTTTATTCTTATGGGACACTCTGCTGGAGCACATTTAATCTCATTATTAACAACAAATCCAAAAATTGCTTATGATATTGGTGTGAAGAAGTGGCTTGGTAGTGTTAGTATAGATACAGCTGCTTTAAATGTACCTGTTATTATGAATAATAAACATAAAAAACTCTATGATAAAGCTTTTGGAAATGATGTTAATTATTGGGAAAAAGTATCTCCATACCATCAATTAAAAGAAAAAATAGTTCCATTTTTAGCTATTTGTTCAACAAAAAGAAAGATATCTTGTTCTCAATCTGAACAATTTTTTTATAAGGCTAAATCTTATGGAAGTGAAGTTGAAGTTTTAAAGATTAATCTTAATCATAGAGATATAAATAAAAATCTTGGTTTAGATAGTTCTTATACTCAAGCAGTAGATAAGTTCATAAATGAAATATCAAAATGAATAAAATAGAATTATTTTGTGACGGAAGTGTAAATCCTCAAAGGAAAATAGGTTTTGCAGCTTATTTCATATATGATAAAAGTTTAAAAACACAAGATATAAAAATAAAAAAGTTTGAAGATACTTCATCTACTAAATTAGAACTTGAATCTTTACTTTGGGCTTTGGAAGATAAAAAATTAGAGGGTAAACAAGTTATAGTATATACTGATTGCCAAAATATTTTAAGTTTGATAGATAGAAAAGAAAAATTGATAAATAGTTCATATACAACTAAAACTGGAAAAACAATCAAGAATCATCAATTATATAAAAAATTTTATGAAAGATATGAACTTTTCAATTTAGAAATCATTAAAGTAAAAGGGCATAAAAAGTCTAGTTTAAAAGATGAAAAAGATGAATTATTTAATTTAGTAGATAAGGCATCAAGAAATGCATTGAGAAATTTTATGGGGAGTTAAAATAATATATTTATATATTTATTAAGAATTATTCTTGTAATATGTTTATTAAAAAAGGAGATTAGTTTGAAAAAATTTAAATATTTAGTGCTATTTATATGTTTATCAATTAGTACACAGGTTTTTGCTGCCTCAACAGCTCAAAAAGAAGCTGAAAAGTTATTAAATACAGTTGGTATGGATAAGATGTTTAACCAATCAATTCAACAAATGTTAAATATCCAAATGAAACAAAATCCGCAGTTAGTACCATATAAGGATGTTATGCTTAAATTTTTTAATAAATATATGAGTTATAGTAGTTTAAAAAATGATATTATAAAAATTTATACAGATACATTTACTCAAAATGAACTTAAAGATATAAACAATTTTTATAGTACACAAACAGGTAAAAAAACCATAAAACTTATGCCTATGTTAATGATGAAAGGTAACCAACTTGGTGTACAAAAGGTACAAAGTCATATACAAGAACTTCAACAAATGATTGATGAAGAAACAAAAAGATTAAATAGCAAGAAAAAATAAATAAAGAGCTAACTAGATATAATTTCAAATATTTATATTTAGGAAGTAAAATGATTTTATATATACATGGATTTGGAAGTAGTGGAAACGGTGGGAAAGCTTCACTTTTTAGAGAATATTTTGAAGAAGAAGTTATCGCACCTTCACTATCTTATGTTCCAAATTTAGCTATTGATACACTTGAACAAATTATAGAGATATATCTTTCACAAGATATAAACGTTGGTTTAGTTGGTTCATCTCTTGGTGGATATTATGCCATATATTTAGCAGATAAATATGACTTAAAAGCTGTTTTAATAAATCCATCAATCTATCCATATAAAACCTTAGATAAAGTTGGAATGGCGATGAATTATTATGATATGTCATCTTTTGAAGTTACTGCTGAACATATACAAACCCTTAAAGGTTTTGAAGTAAAACAAATAGAAAATCAAGAAAACTTTATGACACTTTTACAAACTGAAGATGAAGTACTAGATTATAATCAAGCAGTAGAAAAATTACCAAATAGTGAACTTATAATAGAAGAGGGTGGAAATCACTCTTTTGAAAATATTGAGAGTTACTTTAGAAAGATTAGTAGTTTTTTAAATAACTAAATAGTAAGCTTACTGCTTACTATTTACCTGTTTTGATTTTTTCTAAATCAAGTCCAAATGCTTTGAAGTTTGATTCAACAGAATGGTGTTCTTCGTGTACATTTGAATTATAGTATCCCATTTTTTCTTTTGGGTATAAACCTTTTTGAAGGTCAAAGTCTGCTCTTTCTTGTGCATTTACAAAAAGCATAATATCAGCAGCTTCTTGATCACTTAGAGTTTCTCCTTGTCCTAAAGGCATATTTGATTGTACCCAAGCTGCACCTTTGTTTAATTTACTCATACCAGCACCTGTATTGTAACTAAGCCATTCACCTTTTTCATTTTTACCCCAAAGTGGTGGAAATGTAGCTATACCTTCACCATTCATTCCATGACATGATGCACATTTTTGTTCAAATAAATTTTTACCATTTAAATAGTTTTCATGAGTTGCTTTTTTGATTAATGCTGCCATTCTTTTTTGTCCGCTAACCCATTTTTTAAAGTTTTTTTCACTTACAGGAGCTTTTGCATTCATATTCATAGGTATACCTTGAGATAACCATGTGATATAAGTAGCCATTGCAATAGAAGCTGGTGTATCAACTATAGGTCTTATTCCATTCATACTTCTCATAAAACAGTTGTTGATTCTATCTTGCAATGTTTGTACAGTTTTTTCCCTTTTTGAAAATGCAGGGAAAACAGCAGCTGTTCCTATAAAAGAACCAATACCATCTGCAGTACCTGGTCTTCCATCAACACCTTTTATATGACATGAGGCGCAGTTTAATTTGTTTCCAACCATATCTTTTGTAAGTGGATGAGTATCTGTATTTAACATAATCTCTTCACCAAGTTTTACCATCTTACCTAATTCACCATCTGGATATGTTGTTGGAGCACTAGGTTGTGCAAACATCATTGTAGAAACTAAACCTACGAATAAAATTGATTTCATGATATCTCCTTTTTTTATCTATATGTAAAAGTATATAAAATTAAAGTTACTTTTATGTATATTTTTTAATTTATATTTTAAGAATAATTTAAGAATGTGTATTTAAATCTTGTTCCAGTATTTCTATCTGAAATTACATCTATTTTAATTTGATTTTCATCACAAATATTTTTTACTATATTTAACCCTAGACCAATACCTTTTATAGAGTTTTCTTTATAGTATCGAGTAAATATAGCTTTTTTATCTTTTATAGGTTTACCAACATTGTGAACGCTAAAGATAATATTTTTATTCTCTTTAAACAGCTTGATAGTAATAATACTATTTTTGTCAGAATATTTTATTGCATTTGAAATAGTATTATCAATTATTCTTTGTAGATGGGTTCTATTTAAATCTAGTTTGATATTTTCTTCAATCTTAGTAACAAATTTTAAATTTTTTGAAGTTGTCAAACTTTCAAACTGATCTATTCTTTGTAAAAGTAAGTATGAAAAATCAATTTGTTCTTTGTTGTAGTTTACACTTTTTTGTTTTATAAGGTATTCTATATCTTCATAAACTAGTAGTAAGTTTTTTGTAGCGTTTATTGAACGTTCAATCTCTTTTGTGTTAGGTTGTTTATCTTGTAGTATTTCTAAGTTTAGTTGAATAATCCCAAGGGGTGTTTTTAGTTCATGCATAGCATCATTGAAAAATGCATCTAAATATTCATTTACTTTTTTATATGGTTCAATACTAGCTTTTATAATCAAAAATATTGATATAAAAATAAACAATGAGATACAAATCACAAGGATTAGGATATTTAAGTATATCTTTTTATATGATATCTCTTTTATTAGTATTAGTTTTGAAGCGTTTAGTCTATTTTGGGTTAAATCTATCTCTAGTTGTATGGATTTTTCAAATTTTTTTTCATCATTTATTTTGTATATTATTTTTGAGTTTGAATCTTTTAGGAAAACTTTATATTTAAAAGATTTGGGGAAAATAAAAGTGTTATTTGTTGAGGTAGAGAAGTCGTATATAGCCCTTTGAATCTTATTTGCATATTCATAAATAACTCTATTTTGGTAGCTATCATAATTTTTTATTTCTAGTTTCATATAAAAATATGTTGGTACTGCAATAAAGATAAAAAATATAATAGTATAGACAATTGAGATACTAAGAATGTGGTTTTTATTTTTCTCTAGCAATTTTATATCCTAAACCTCGTTGATTTATTATAAAATCTTTAGTGGTTTTATCTCTAATTTTTTTTATACATACCCTAATATCAGCTTCACAAATATATTTGTCATCCCATACCTCTTCTCTTAATCTATCTATTGAGATAAATTGATTTAGGTTTGAAATAAGACAAAATACCACATCATTTTGCTTTTTTGTAAGGTTTACAAGTTGCTCATCTCTGTACAATTCTTTTTTGATAATATCATAATAGATGTTTGAGTTTAACTCTATTTTTTGTTGGTTTTGTGAATAAAATTGTTTAGTAAGTTGTTCTATTCTATATTTTAATTCTTTGGGTGAAAAAGGTTTTTTTATATAATCGTTGCATCCAAGCTCATATCCTAAACTAAGATTATTTATATCTGTAAGTGAAGTGATATATATAACAGGTGTAGTGTCACCTTGCTCTCTTATTTGTTTTACAAGTTCATAGCCGTTTAATGTTGGAACTCTAATATCTAAAATCAAAATATGGTATTTATTTTCATATATAGCTTCTAAAGCTTCTTGCCCATCTTCAAAACAATCAACTAAATAATCAAGTGATTCTAAATACTCTTTTATAGATTGATTATAATCTAAATCATCTTCTAATAACAATAGTTTCATTGAATATTTACCTTTGTATTGTTTTGTTTATTATATGTATATTTAAATGAATTATTTAATCTGATATTATGTTTATTTTTAATTCCTACCAAAATATAACCTAACTTTTTTTGTTTTAAGTCATAATATGAAAAGTAACTAAAAAGCATATTGTTATTTGAGATATATCCAAAATCATCCAATGAAGTAAGTTTTAAATCTTTTAAATTATTGATATTGTTTTTATTAACTAATACATAATTTTCCAATATGGGATTTCTTACTAAATTTGTAGCAATATTTAAATATTTTTTATCTAACAATACATATAGTTCAAAACCTCTTTGTTTGATTTGTTGTGTAAGGTGTTCAAATCCTACAATTGTTTCAATAGTTCCAATCATTTGATCTTTTGAAACTATTGGAGAAATAGCTTTGATATTTAATCTTTTTCCTAATTCGATCGAGACTAAAGGTTTTTTAGTTTTATGTACTTGAACTAAACCTTGTCTAAATGATTCTAAGGGGATATCTTTTTTATTTATATCCCAGTTTCTAATATATGTAGTTAAGTCTTTATTATGTATTTGTACATCCACTTTACTATTTTGGATATCTTTTAGTAGTTTTAGTTTTTCATTTATAATGTCAAAACTTTTTAATCTATTTTTTTCTTTAAAACTACTAATTATCTCTTTATCTTGAGCTAAAAGTATTGATAATGATAGAGCATATCTTTGTTGCTCATCAAGTAAATTTTTTGTAATAATCAAACCATCTTCTAATTGAGTTAATACATCTTCATCTGTATTTAGTTTAGATAATGTATAAAAAATAAAACTTAATAAAATTATTGCAAGAATAAATATAGTCAAAATATATTGGCTAAGTTTAGAATAAGAAAATTTCAAAATAATACCTATAAAATTTATATTTATAAATATAACAAAAATCAGATAAAAGGTAAGTTTTTAAATACAACTAATGGGAAAACTATCCCAATTAGTTAGAAGTTATTTCTCTTCTGTATAGATTTCATCAAGTAGGCTATCTACAAAGTTGTCAGGGCTAAATTCTACTAAATCTTCAGCACTTTCTCCAACACCTACATAAAAAATTGGAAGTTCAAGTTGATTTGATATCGAAAATAATGCCCCACCTTTTGCCGTACCATCAAGTTTTGTTACAATAATTCCATCTATTCCAATCATCTCATTAAAAGCTTTTGCTTGTGCAATTGCTGAGTTTCCTTGTGTACCATCTAGTATCATAAGTTTTTGATGAGGTGCATTTTCCATTGCTTTTCCACAAACTTTTACAATCTTTTTTAATTCGTTACTTAAGTTCGTTTGTGTTTGTAGTCTTCCTGCTGTGTCAATAATAACATTGTCAATATTTTTTGCAATTGCTGATGAGATAGTATCATATGCAACTGCACTAGCATCATGACCTTGTTTTGTTTTGATAATAGGTACATCTAATTTAGCTGCCCATGTTGCAAGTTGTTCAATAGCAGCAGCTCTAAAAGTATCTCCAGCACCAAGCATAACAGATTTACCATCTTTTTTTGACATATTTGCTAGTTTTGCAATAGTTGTTGTTTTTCCTGCACCATTTACTCCAATAATAAGTCTTACAAATGGTTTTGGAAGGTTTGATAAGTCAACATCTGGGGCATGTTCAAAAAGCATAACTAGTCTGTGTCTTAACTGTTTTCTAGTAATCATTTCAGGAAGACCATCCATCGCTTTTTCTATAATCTCATATTCCATATCTGCTTCAATTAGAAGTTCTTCAATATCATCAAAAGAGATTTTCTCTTTTTTTTGTGGAACTACTGATTTGATATTTTCAAAAGTTTTTGATAAGGCTCTTGAAAAAAATCCTTTTGAATTTTTTTCTTCAGATTCTTTTATCTCTTCTATTATCTCTTCTTTAGGTTCTACAATTTCATCTGTTTTATTTTCTTCTACTAAAGAGATTTCTTCTTCAGTTGAAGCAGTATCTTCTATAACTTCGTTTTCTAACTCTTCAACTTTTTTATTGTCATCAGTATCTTTTTTCTTTTTAAAAAAACTAAACATTATATTTTCCCAATTGCATTTTTAATATCCATTTCCATCATCTCTTCTGGAACAATCCCTATATATTTTTGGATTATCTCACCATTTTTATTTATCATAAACATGGTAGGGATACTTTTTATATTACCCATAATTTCTGCAAATTTAAAATTTTCTAAACTATTGGCAATTGTATAGTTTATCCCATGTTGTTTAATAAATTGGTTTATCTGTTCATTTGTTTGTATAGTATTATTGTTGTCACCCATGTTGATTCCAATAATTTCAAAATTTTCTTTGTACTCTTTTTGTAAACTTATCAAATGTGGTATCTCTGCAGTACAAGGTACACACCAAGTAGCCCAGAAATTAAGTAAAATTATTTTATCTTTAATCTCTTCTATTTTTATCAGATTATCTTTTGTCTCGATTGTAATATTTGTTCCTGTAGAAGTTGGTAATGTAAATTTTGTTTCAACTTTTTTTACAATCTCTTTCTTTTCTTGATTTTTTGAATCGCATCCCCAAAATAGCAAGGTTATAGAAATTATAAAAAATGCTATTTTTTTAAACTGCATTTTAATTCCTTATTGGTAAAATAATTTGAGGTAAGAATTTTACCCAAGTAAGGCTTAAATATGATAAGTAATCACAAAAGTGATTTTAGGAAATCGTGTCTAAAAAGATTAGAGTTTTCAAGCCGCTTTTTAAAGTATTACAAAGATAAAAAGACAGTAGAAAAATTAAGAAAATTTATAGCGAAAAAGAAAACAAAAAATATATTATTATATATTCCTCTTGGTGTGGAAGTAGATGTACGACCATTAATAAAACAATTAAGAAGGGAACATAAAAAGGTATATGTTCCTTATATGACGAAGGACAGTTTTAAATTAGTAAAGTATAGACTACCATTAGAGAAAAAAAGATTTGGTATAAAAGAGCCCAAAAATTCCTTTTGCAAGCCATCAAAACTGGATTTAGCAATAGTTCCAGTAGTAGGGGTTGATAGAGTATGCAAAAGAATAGGGTTCGGTAGAGGAATGTATGATAGATTTTTTTATAGATTAAACTATAAACCTACAATAATTTTTACTCAATTAACACTTTGTAAAGCGGAGGAGATTTTAACTGATAAATACGATATTCAGGCCGATTATATAATTACAAGTTAAGGTTTTGAATATGGAATTAGTAATAGTTGGGATAATTACTGCAATAATAAGTAGTGCACTTAGTGTATTTGTAGTAAAAAAAATAAATAAAGCAAAATTTGATATATATATTGAACAAGCGAAAGCGAAAGCAAAGGTAATAGAACACGAGGCAGAGGTTATATTAAAGGATGCTCAAATTAGAGCTAAAAAAGATTATGATAAAGAGTTTAAAGCAGCAAGACGTGAGTATGAAGATATGCTTTCTCAGATTGAAAGAAAAGAGAAAGAGTTAAATCATCATCTTGAATCAGAGCTTAAAACTATTAGAGAACAAAAAGCTGAGATTGTTGAAAAAAATGAAAAAATCACAACAATCAAAGAGGGATTAAAAAAACAACAAAAAACTTTTGAAGAGAAAATTTCTAAAGCAATAAAAGTATTAGAAAATGCTTCTGGATTAACTGTTGATGAAGCAAAAGAGTTGATGATTGAAAAAGTAAAAGAGGATAGTAGAGCTCAAATAGCTTCTATATTTAGAAAAAAATATAAGTTAGCAGAGCAAAAATGTAAAGATGAGATTAATAATATGTTATCTCATGCAGTTACAAGATATGCAGGTGAATTTGCAGCAGAAAGACTAATCAATAATATACCTATTAATGATGAAGAAACAAAAGGTAAGATTATTGGTAAAGAGGGGCGAAATATTAAAGCTCTTGAGATGTTATTAGGTGTTGATATTATTATTGATGATACACCAAACACTATCACAATCTCATCGTTTAATCTTTACAGACGTGCAATAGCTACAAAAACTATAAAAGAGTTGTTAGAGGATGGAAGAATCCAACCTGCTAGAATAGAAGAGATTTATAGTAAAGTAAAAAATGAGTTTGATAAAAATATCCAAAAAGAGGGTGAAGATGTTGTATTAGAACTTGGAATCAAGTCTATGCATCCAGAGCTTATCAAACTAGTTGGAAGATTAAGATATAGAGCTTCATATGGACAAAATGCCTTAGCGCATACTTTAGAAGTATCACATTTAGCAGGACTTTTAGCAGCTCAAATGGGTGGTGATGCAGTATTAGCTAGACGAGCTGGTCTTTTACATGATATTGGAAAAGCTTTAACTCATGAGATGCCTGGAAGTCATGTGGATTTAGGAGCAGAAATCTGTAGAAGATACGATGAGCCAGATACAGTAATAAATGCAATTTATGCTCACCATGGACATGAAGAACCAATAAATGTTGAAAGTGCAGCAGTCTGTGCAGCAGATGCTCTAAGTGCAGCAAGACCAGGAGCAAGAAGAGAAGTTCTTGAAAGTTTCCTAAAAAGAGTAGAAGAGGTTGAAAATATCTCTACATCTAAAACAGGTGTTTTAAATGCCTATGCAATAAACGCTGGACGTGAAGTAAGAGTAATAGTAAAAGCAGAATTAGTAAATGATGATGAAGCAATATTACTAGCAACTGAAATTGCAAAAGAGATTGAAGAGAAAGTTCAATATCCAGGTGAAATTAAAGTAAATGTTATAAGGGAGCTTCGAGCCCAAAGTTATGCACGTTAAGCTTTAGCTTACGTCATAACTCTGCGTTAAAGCTTAAATTTAAATGCTCACGTACTTGATGTACGCTCCGCTTCAAATTTAAGCTTTGCCTTGATTTCTAACATAATCTAAAACTTACCATGCATAACTACTATGATAAATTAAATTAATCAATAATAATCTTTTAATTCAACTGACTATTTCTTCTATTTTTTCTAACAGAATATATCCAAAAGAAGTTTACTAATATTGCACATATTACACTAGAAAATATTCCTACAACCAACGCTCCACTCCATAAACTAAGGGCTATATCTCCAAAGTTGTCGTACATTGAATCAAAATCAAATTCAATTGGGTTTTTGGGTTGAACAATCAATTTACCTATTTGATACTCAAAATAAAAAAGTGGTGGCATTGTAATAGGATTACTTATAAATATTAGTGTAAAACTAAGTGGTAGGTTTGCATTGAATATTATTGCTAAAAAAGAGGATAAAACCATTTGTAGTGGCATTGGTAAACAAGCTACAAAAATTCCTATTAATACTGCAAGTACTACTTTTTTACGTGAGATACTCCAAATCTCTCTTTTTTGTAAAAAGCTTCCAAATATTTTTAAAAATTTTTGTTTTTTTATTTTTTCATGACTTGGTAATATTTTTTTTAGTTTTTTTCGTGGCAAATTCACTCTTTTTAAATTTTTGTGATTTTATCAAATTAAAGTCTTAGTTTGATTACATAAATGAATTAGTTATAAATATTAATTGTTATAAATAATTATTTTTTATCATATATTTATATATTGTCTTCATTGTGTATTTTGATATATAGCTAAATACCACTATTTATTGGAATATATAGTGACTTATGTATATAACGTTTTAACTTATATATTAATTATTTTTTAATAAATATTAAGTTTATATAGTTATAATTCATTTAATATTTTATTATAAAGGACGAATATGAAAACAAGTGCGAGAAATGAATTAACTGGCAAAATTACAGAGATTAAATCAGGTGCAGTTATGGCAGAAGTTAAAGTTGAAGTTTCTTCTAATGTGTTAGTATCAGCTACAATTACAAATGAATCAAAAGAGTTATTAGGTTTAGAAATTGGTTCAGAAGTATCTGCTTTGATTAAAGCTCCTGCAATTATTATCTCAAAAGTTAAGTTAAATGCAAGTGCAAGAAATAGTTTAGAAGGTACAATTTCTGAAATAAAAGTAGGTCAAGTTAATTCAGAGATTAAACTTTTAGTAGGGGATGTAAAAGTTTGTGCAGTTGTAACAAATGATGCAGTAGAAGATTTAAACCTAAAAGAGGGTGATACAGCATACGCAATATTTAAAGCTTCAAGCGTAGTTTTAATTGCATAAATAAGAGAGTTTATAACTCTCTTATTCAGCAGTAATAATAGCTACTATTTTAAATGGTGATACACTGTTATCTTTTGCAAGTTGCATAATTGATTGTTTTTTATCTAATTTAATATTGTTGTTTTCTAAAATCATAAGTGCATGGTCATATTCTATATTTAGTACCTTTAATGAATCTGCAAGTGGTGCATTTATCACTTTAGTTAAAATTGTTCCTTTTGGATTTTGTCCACTTGGTGCAGTAGCTATGAAAAATCCAGCAGTTACAAGAGTTATCGCTGAAGCTATTAAAAATATTTTTTTAGTGAAGTACTTTTTCATACTAGCCCAATTAAAAAATACATGTAGTAAAATAGCACCTACAAAAAATAATCCTAGTACTTCATGCATCTCTTTAACTTTAGAGTCAAAAAAGTGAAAATACATCATCACTCCACTTATACCAATTACTAAAAACAAAGTTGTAGTAAAAGATGTTGCAAAATCTCTTTTTATAAACTTATTCATAAAACGTCCTTTAATATAAATATTTCAATAATTATATACAAAGGATATAACAATAAATAAATTTTATATTAACGAAATATTAACCATAAGATTTCCTAGTTGGAGTAAAAGTATAATAAAAAAACGACATCTTAAATAAAAAATATAAAATAAGATAAAACTTTTTAATATAAAAATAATAATTATTTATGAATAAAATAAATTATAATATATCCTTTTTCAAGGCTTTTGTCTAGATTATTAATAAAACTTGAAAATACAAAATAATTAATCATAAATATAAAAATAGTTAAATTAGATATTTTATAAAAAATACACAAAATAGATTTACTAAGCCAATGAATATATATTAAAATTTTCTTCATAAACTACATTTATTTAAAAAAGGACTTAAACTTTAATTCATAAAGTTAATAACAATATGAGTAATTATAAATATACCTTAGGAAATAGAACATATACATTTAAAAACTTAGCTGATTTAATGGCAAAGGCAACTCCCAAACGTTCTGGGGATATCTTGGCAGGAGTTTCAGCTTTATCATCGCAGGAAAGAGTGATAGCTCAAATGAGATTAGCTGAAGTTCCTCTGAAAACTTTTTTAACAGAAGCCTTAATACCTTATGAAGATGATGAGATTACAAGACTTATAACTGATGAACATGATAAAAAAGCGTTTGAGCCAATCTCTCATCTAACAGTTGGAGATTTTAGAAACTGGCTTTTAAGTGATGATACAACACCTGAAGTTATAGAATATGTAAGAGCAGGACTAACTCCTGAAATGGTAGCAGCTGTTAGTAAAATCATGAGAAATCAAGATTTGATTTTAGTAGCAAAAAAATCCCCTGTAGTAACTTCATTTAGAAATACTATTGGTTTAGAAAATCAATTATCAACTAGACTTCAACCAAACCACCCAACTGATGATGTAAGAGGAATTGCAGCAAGTATTTTGGATGGCTTATTATATGGAAATGGAGATGCTGTTATTGGAATAAACCCAGCAACTGATAATGTTGAGCAAACAATTAAACTTCTTAAACTAATGGATGATGTTATCAAAAAATATGAGATACCAACGCAATCATGTGTTTTAACTCATGTTACAAATACTATTGAAGCAATTGAGAAAAAAGCTCCAGTTGATTTGGTATTCCAATCTATTGGTGGAACAGAGGCTACAAACTCAAGTTTTGGAGTAAACTTAAGTATCTTAAAAGAGGCTCACGAAGCTGCTCTTTCACTAAACAGAGGTACAGTTGGAAACAATGTAATGTATTTTGAAACAGGTCAAGGAAGTTCCCTATCTGCTAATGCAAATTTTGGTCTTGACCAACAAACTTGCGAAGTAAGAGCTTATGCAGTTGCAAAAAAATTCAAACCTCTTTTAGTAAACACAGTTGTGGGATTTATTGGTCCTGAATATTTGTTTGATGGAAAAGAGATTACTAGAGCTGGATTAGAAGATCATTTTTGTGGAAAACTATTAGGTGTTCCTATGGGATGTGACATTTGTTATACAAATCATGCAGATGCAGACCAAAATGATATGGACAATCTTTTAACACTTTTAAGTGTTGCAGGGTGTAACTTTATCATGGGAATACCTGGAAGTGATGACATCATGCTTAACTATCAAACAACCTCTTTTCATGATGCACTTTATGCTAGAAAAGTTTTAGGATTAAAGCCAGCTCCTGAGTTTACAGCTTGGCTAGAAAAAATGGAAATCTTTAAAAATATTGATAATTTCATCTTAAATGAAAAGATGCCAAAAACATTTTTAAAATCACTATCAAATGCGATTGGGACAAACTAATGAGTAATATTAAAAAAGCAAATGATAAGCAAAATGTTATTGAAAACCCATGGGCAGCCCTTAGAGAATATACAGATGCTAGAATTGGTTTAGGAAGAGCGGGAGTTAGTATTCCAACCCAGGAGTCACTTAACTTTCAGTTAGCTCACGCTCAAGCACAAGATGCTGTTCATTTACCTTTAGATGTTGAGACTGTTATTGAACAATTAGAAAATGCAAACCTAACTTTTAATCAAGAGCAAGAGATATTTACACCAATACTATTGCATTCCCAAGCAGTAAATAGAACTACATATTTACAAAGACCAGATTTAGGTAGAAGATTAGATAAAAAATCAATCGAAACATTAACTAAAGTAAATACTTTAAAAGATGAAAAATATGATTTATCTATTGTAGTTGTGGATGGTTTATCTTCCCTTGCAATAAAAGAAAATGCTGCAATTTTTATAAAAAAACTTCTTGAAGCTCTAAATTTTGATAATCAAGATTGGAACATAGCTCCAATTACTATTGTACAACAAGGAAGAGTAGCAGTTGGTGATGAAGTGGGACAAATATTAAATTCAAAAACGTCCATTGTACTAATTGGTGAAAGACCAGGACTTAGCTCACCTGATAGTATGGGATTGTACTTAACATATAATCCAAAAGTAGGACTTACAGATGAGAGTAGAAACTGTATATCAAATATTAGAATCGAAGGATTATCTTATGAGGAGGGAATAAAAAAGGCAATGTATTTACTAAAAGAGTCTAGAAGACTAGAACTATCAGGTGTAAACCTAAAAGATAGAACAACACAAACAATAATAGAAAACAATATAGATGAAGAAAATTTTTTAATAAAATAAGGAAAGAAAATGAGTAATTTGAATCAAGATTATCTTGCTAAGAGACAATTAAAAAGAGGTACTGCTGGTTGGATTTTATTAGCAGGTTTAGGGATTTCATATGTAATTTCAGGGGATTTTGCAGGATGGAACTTTGGTATAGCAGAAGCTGGTTGGGGTGGATTTGCAATCGCAGCAGGTCTTATGGCTTTAATGTATTTTTGTTTAGTATTATCACTTGCTGAGATGTCAGCATCAATCCCTGCTGCTGGTGGTGGATATAGTTTCGCTAGACAAGTTATGGGACCAGCTGGTGGTTTTTTAACTGGTCTTGCCATACTAATTGAGTATGCTTTAGCACCTGCTGCAATTGTAATATTTATTGGTTCTGCTGTTGAAGCTTTAACTGGATTTAATGGTCCAATTGTTTATGCACTATTTTATGCTGCATTTATTGCTATTCATTTAATTGGAGCTGGGGAAGCACTTAAAACAATGATGGTAATTAGTGGATTAGCTGTATTTGCAATCTTAGCAACTGCTATTGCTTTATTAGGTGATTTTGATTCTACTAAACTGTTTGATATAGCTGCATCTGCTGATGTTGCAGGAGCAACAGAAATGTTACCATTAGGTTGGTATGGTGTATGGGCTGCATTACCGTTTGCAATGTGGTTATTCTTAGCTGTTGAGGGTGTTCCATTAGCTGCTGAAGAAGCAAAAGATCCTGCAAAAGATGTACCTAAAGGTATTATCGCTGCAATGGTTTTCTTACTATTTACAGCTGCATTAGTACTGTTTTTAGTTCCAAGTGCAACAGGAGCTGAAGTGATTGGTAAAAGTGCTGTTCCTTTAGTAGATGCTTTAAATGCAACTGGAAATACAACTTTAGCAACTACAGTAAATGTTTTAGGATTAGCAGGATTAATTGCATCATTTTTCTCAATTATTTATGGATATAGTAGACTGATTTTTGCACTTTCAAGAGCTGGGTATTTACCAAGATTCTTATCATTAACAAGCAAAAGAAAAACTCCAACTTGGGCTTTAATTGTTCCTGGTGTTTTAGGATTCTTAGCTTCTTTAAGTGGTGAAGGTGATTTAATGTTAGCTATGGCAGTTGTAGGAGCTACTATTTCATATGCTTTAATGTCATTAAGTCATATTTTATTAAGAGTTAAAAACCCAGAGATGCCAAGACCATATAAAACTCCTGGTGGTACTGTAACTTCTGGTATTGCATTTGTTTTATCATTAGTTGCTTTAACTGGTGTTTATGCCTTTGATCCAAGAGCCTTTGTTTATACAATTATTCTTTATATTATTGGTGCATTATATTACTTCTTATACAGTAAAAATCATTTAGTTGCTAAAACAGCAGATGAAGAGTTTGCAATGCTAGAGCAAGCTGAGTCTGATTTAGCTCATGAATTAGGTTAAAAAGTAGAATATATTATAATTAGCTTATTAAAAAATTAAGGTTTTAGATGCTTAAGTCTTCTATGCTAATTCCTCATGAAAAACTAAAAGACTGGATAAAGGTCTTTTGGTTTTTAGAAGGAGATGGTAATGGTAATCTTATTAATTGTCAAAAAATCATCCCTGATGGGTGTGCAACTGTTTTTATAGTTTTAGATGGAGAGATAAATTTTAGTCTTTATAAAAATGGTGAAATGAAAAGAGGAATATATGTTCATCCCCCTGTGATGAAATCATATTTTGCTTATGTTAGTGATGATGCATATTTTATAGATATCCAACTAAACCCAAGTGTATTTTATAAACTTTTTAACATAGCAGTTGATGAATTGATAGATACAATGTACACCTTAGAAGACCTATCTATAAAGTTTGATTCTTCATTTTTAGAAAGAATATACAACTGTAAACAGGATAAAACAAAAGTTTACAATGAGCTAAATAATTTCTTAATAGACTTATTTGATAAATCCAATTTTAATAAAAATGAAACTTTATGTACTATAAACAAACTGTATAAAGATGGAGATTTAGATGCCTTTTTCAAATCTCAAAATCTCTCAATCCGTCAAATAGAGCGAAATCTAAAAAAAACTACAGGACTAACTCCAAAATTTTTGAGTAGAATTGGAAGGTTTTATTCTATATTAGATTATATAAAATTTAGAGAACACAATACACAATTTAAAGAACTAGCAAAAGAACAAAACTTCTCTAATCACTCCCATTTTATAAGGGAATTCAAAAGCTTAACAGAAGCAACACCAGAAAACTTTTTAAATATAAATAATGATTTTCCTCAATATCAAGGGCTGTGTAATCTTAGGCAGTTTTCTAAGTATTGATAAATAAATGATTGAAATTAATTACTTCTGTCGTCTAAATACCCTTATAAGTCTAGGCATTACACTTTTTATTTTATAAAATATATCTAGTACTTGATACGTAAATACCGGTGCAAAACCATTAAACCAAAGTTTTTGTTCTAGTAGCAAAATTGCTGATATTGAAAAAAAGACTATTGACATCATCGTTGCATTTACCATAAGTACAAATAAACTATTGTATTTTTTTGTGGGTTCTTTTTTCTCTTCAAAATATGAAAATAGTAAAAATATTATAAAAACTATAAGAGAACCAAATACTGGATTTATGTTTTTTAAAGTGCCATGATAAAAGTGAAAAGAGTTCAAAGCATTTAGATGCATGATAATACCAGGTAGTTTAATTGGATCAGGAGATAAACTATGAGCAATTGCAATATAGTCTTTGCTTCCTTCAAAGTCTGAACCAATCATAACTACAGAGTTTTCTAAAGAGCTTGGAACTACTGATTCTTCAACTATGGTTGATACTGATCTGATTTTTTGATATTCGTTTTTTGTATCCCATAATGTGAAACCATAGCTATAAGCATCTTGTTCATATTTAGCAAAAAATTTAGGGATAATTCTATTTTGTGTTACATCAAAATCTAAAAGAGTGTTTCCACATATCTCTATTTGGTTACCATTTTCTTTTAGATTTTTTAATTCTTCTAGGGATTTACATTGGTTTGTATTAAGAAGATACATCACATAATCCACATTTGGATAGATTTTATCATCTGTTTTAAAGTATGATTCAAACCTTCTAGACATCAAATCATCTGCTAATAAGAAGTTTGGAGAAACGAAAAATATATTAGGATTTAGATTATTGTCATCCAAATACTTTTCTATAAAATGAAACTCTTCTGCCTTTGGTATTAAAACAGGAGTTTTTTTAGACAATGCAATTAGATTATCAATCAACATCTTATCGTATTGAGAGAGTTCTCTTCCATACGGTAATTCTGTGTATTGAAAGTCATAGTCGATGAATACAACTTTTGGTGGTATTTTCATCTCCTCAACAAGATAGTTTAAACTTTCGATTATTTTGTTCATCTCTTTTCTAGGAAAAACATATCCATAATCTTTTAGTTTATAATAATCTATAAAATCATCTTCAATAAGAAAAATATTTACTTTTGGAATAGGTTCTTTTTTTACAGCTTCAAATTTACTTTCATAAAGGTTAAAAAAATCAGCCATCAAAGTATCATATGCAAAATCATCAAATGATTCTTTGATTGGATCAAAATGTGAAAAAGAAACTATACTTAAGTAAACTACAATAGCTGTAATTGATTTTAAGATTGCATTTTTATATTTAGTCATTATTTGTTAGAATCATCTACCTCTACACCTCTTGTCATACCAGAAACAGAGTCTTCTGAACTATCTAGATATGATTGTGCTGTTGCTGAAATTGATTCACTTTTTTTATCTGTACCATCTAAGTTTTTATAACATTTATTTCTACTGTTCATAGTGATTTGGATTTCATTGTTGATTATAAGTTTCCCTTTTCCATCAACAATACATATCTCATCATTTTTATTTAAAATAATTGTTTCACCTTTTGATAAAAGTTCTTTTTTACCATTGATTTGCGAAACTACATCACCTCTTTTTACCTCTACCATTGAAGAAAATAGAGTTGTAGCAAATGCTATCAATAAAATTGTTTTTTTCAATTTTTATCCTTTTTATTTGTTTTAAATTCTTTTTTGTTTAATTTACTAAGTAGTGCAGAGGTAAAAATAGCGCCAGGGATTGCATAAAAAGCAATACCCAATACACTAACAATAGTTGCTAAAATCTTTCCCAAAGCTGTGATTGGAAACATATCCCCATAACCTACGGTTGTAAAGGTTACAGTAGTCCACCAAAGTGCAGCCGGTATACTACTAAATACTTCCGGCTGAGCGCCATTTTCTATATAATACATAATTGGTGCCGTAACAGATACTAAAATTAAAGATATTATAAATACAATAATAAATTTGCTTTGATTCTCTTCTAAAATTTCTATTAGAGTATCATCAAAATCACCATATTTTGTATCTCTAAAAAGTTTAAATATTCTTAAAACTCTTAAAACTCTTAAAAAAACCAAGTCAATACCAAGAAACATAAGATAATAAGGAACTAAGACTAATATATCTATTATGATAAATGGTCTAATAAAAAATTTGACTTTGCCAGAAAACCCCCTATATTTAGGGTCTTGACTCATTGAAATAAGACGTAAAAATAGTTCAATTGTGAAAAAAGTCATTGTGACATCTTCAATTAAACTAAATGTATCTTTATACTCATTTAGACTTTTATCTGTTGATAAATATAAAGATATGGTACTTATTATTACAAAAGAAAAGATTAGAAAACTAAAAGCTTTTCCAAGCTTATGTTCAGTCGGCTTTTCTAAAATAAGATAAATATCTTTTAACATCTAATTTGCCTTTTATTTGCTCAACTATTTTTAAAACTAACAATAAAATAATACCAACAACTATACCTAATATAAAGTCATTTAACATAGCAGGTATAGATTCAAGGGCTAAATGATGAAAAAATTCTATGTTATGAGATAAGATTCCACCACCTACAAGTATCATAGCAATTGTTCCAATAAAAGCTAAAGCTTTAATGATTTTTGGCATAAGAGCTACTAGGAAATTTCCACTTTTTACTTTTCCTTTACCAATAAGCCAAAACCCTACATTGTCTATTCTTATTATCAAAGCAACTAGACCATATACTCCAACTGTAGCTAAAAAAGCAACAAAAGATGTTACTACAATTTGTATCATTAAAGCTTGGTCTAATACTGTACCTAAGGCAAGTATAACTATCTCTATTGATAAAATAAAGTCTGTAGTTATAGCAGATTTTATTTTTTTTCGTTCTATTTCTAATACGTTATTTTCAGTCGAAGTTATCAACTCTTCTTCATGTTCTGTTTTTTCATGTTTTTTATGAAAAAACTCTTCAATCTTTTCAATACCTTCATATAAAAGGTATAATCCACCAAGTACTAAGATAATAGGTATAACCCATGGTACAAAAGCACTCAATAAAAATGCAAGGGGCAATATAATGATTTTATTAACCAATGAACCTTTTGCAATAGCCCAAATAACTTTTAGTTCTCTACTTTGATCAAAGCCAGTTGCTTTTTCAGCATTTACAGCTAAGTCATCACCTAAAATACCTGCTGTTTTTTGTGTTGCTATTTTCGTTGATACAGCAACATCATCAGCCAGTACAGCAATATCATCCAATAAGGCAAAAAATCCTGAAGCCATGAATATCCTAAATTTAAATATAATAAGACTAAATCTTACCTTAAAAAAACTTAAAAAAGTTATTAAATTTTTTTTACAACAATTTTATTTTAAATTATTATAATTATAGATAAAATTTATAAATAAGGGAAAATAGTATTAAAATGAACTCTTTTATAACAAAAATATTAATCTATTTTTTTCTTTTTTCATTGCAATTATTAAATGCAAATAATCAAGAAAAAGTATTAACAAAAGAACAAACATTATTAATAAATGAATACAATGAAAAAAGTATTTTTTACTACAATAATCGTGTTTATAACGAAACATTAAAATACTATGAAAAGATTTTAGAGATACAAAAAGAAGCTTATGGAAAAGAGAATATAGATATCGCAAAATCGTATAATAATATAGGTTTATTATATTCTCAAATGAATAATTTACCAAAAGCTTTAGAGTATCTAAAAAAAGCATTACATATACAAGAAAGTTTATCTGACCCAAATAATATTGAGATTGCAAGTACATATAACAACATAGGATCTTTTTATCATAAAATATTTGATTATCAAAAAGCTTTATATTATTATGAAAAAGCTTTGGGTATTGAAGAAAAGTTTTTAGGAAACAACAGTATTAAAATCACTTCATCATATAACAATATTGGATTACTTTATTCTAAAATGAATTATCCTCAAAAAGCTTTGATTTATTTAGAAAAGGCTTTAAAAATAAGAGAAAAACTTTTAGGAGAAAATGATGCTGATACTGCTGATTCTTACAATAGTATAAGCTTATTATATTACAAAGTGGGTAATTATGAAAAAGCTTTAATTTATTTAGAAAAAGCTTTAAGTATTCAAGAAAAAGTATTAGGTGCAGATCATATAAGAACTGCAAAACTATATACAAATATAGCAACTTTATATTCAAAAACTAATGATTATCAAAATGCATTAATCTATTTTGAAAAGGCTTTGAAAATACAAGAAGATATTTTAGGTGAAGAGAATCAAAATACTATAAACTTATATAATAACCTAGGTGCATTGTATTCTAAAATGAATGATTATCAAGAAGCTTATAAATTTGTAAATAAATCTTTTAATAACTTTTTAAAAAATAGAGATAATACTTTTGTAATTTTAGACTCAAAGCAAAAACTTCAGTTTTTAAAAGCAAATAGTGATAAGTTAAATAGTTTATTTCAGTCTTCAATTATATATCAAGATTTACTATTAAAAAATGGAAAAATTGATGAAGCAACTAAAATAAAAGAGGAAACATTTAATAACTGGTTAAACTATAAAGGGGTTGTTTTTGATAGTGAAAACTTTTTTAGTATTTTAAATGAAAAATTAAAAGATGAAAAACTCAAACAAAAGATTGTTGAGTTAAACAATTATAAACAACAATTATCTAAACTGTATCAGTCTATTCCAAAAGTAGAGGAAAAAGATAGTTATATAAAAAATATCAAAAATTTAGAAAAAAATATTTCTGAGAATGAAATATATCTAAGTTCGAAAATAGAGGAGTTCAAAGAAAAACTTGGAACGAGTGATATAAAAGTTCAAGATATAAGTTCGAAGTTAAAAAATGATGAGGTCTTTATTGATTTTGCTAAAACAAAAGATAATTATTTTGTTTTTACTTTGGATAATAAAAACAATATCATTTTTTTGAGAATTGAAAATAGTAGCACAATGAAAATTGATAATTATATAAAACAATTTAGAGGAAACATTCATACAATTTTAAAATCAAGGAACTTATCTAAAAATGAATTAGATGATTTAACATATTCATCAAAAAAAGTTTTATCTAAACTTTATGATGAAATTATTGGAACGCTAATGGATTCTTCAAATATAGATACAAAGGATACTTTGATTTTTTCATTAGATGGGATATTAAACCTACTTCCATTTGAAGCTCTTTATGACAATATAGAAAATAAATATTTAATTGAGAAAAAAAATATCAAATATATCCCTTCTGGAAAAGAGTTTGTTAGACTACTAAGAAAAAATTACAAAAAAAGTGACAAATCTCATGAGATTGTTATGTTTACAAATCCAGATTATGGAGCAACTGCAACAGTAAAATCAGAACAGATAATTAGAAGTTTTAGTGAGGATTCTAACTTGTTGTATAAATCACTTTTTTCTATGATTTTTAGATCACTTCCAGGTACAAAAAAAGAAGCTGAACTTATATCAAAAATATATGATGATGTCAAAAATTATAATCAAAAAGATGCAACTTCTGAAAATCTATTTATGTTAAATTCACCTCAAATATTGCATATTTCGACACATGGATTTTTTCTAAATGATGATAATATAAAAAACCCTATGCTTAAATCAGGTCTTGCCTTTGCAAATGCAAATCTAGCAAGAACAAAAGGTGATTCTCAAGGTGTTGTAACAGGTTTAAAATTGGCAGGTTTAGATTTGAAAAATACAGATTTAGTTGTTTTAAGTGCTTGTGAAACAGGATTAGGTGATATCAATGAAGCAGAAGGTGTAACTGGACTAAATAAAGCCTTTATAAAAGCTGGAGCAAAAAATATAGTTATGTCTTTATGGAATGTTGCAGATAAAGAAACAATACAACTTATGGATGGATTTTATTCCAATATTAAAAATACTGGTGATTATCAGAAAGGTTTAAAAGAATCAAAAATAAAAATGATTCAAGAGGGTTTACATCCATTTTATTGGGCTGCTTTTATTATGTCTGGGATTTAATAATTTATTTTATATTTAAAAGTATACTTTTAAAATATATTATTTGATTTTATAAAAAGATAAATTTAAAAAAGGTATACTATCAAACTTTAAGGAGTTTTAATGCTAAAATTATTGTTATCGGGAATACTAAGCATATTTGTTTTTGCACAAACACAGATCCCCTCACATAATTGTAAAAAACCTGATGAGATTCATAAGTTTTCAGATCAAACAGAATATGACAATTATATGGAAAAAGCAGGTAAGTATAAACAGTGTATTTCAGATTTTGTAGAAACTCAAAAAAAGCTATTTGAAAATAATAAAATTCAAGCTAATAAATATAAAGAAGCAGCTCAAAAAGCTATAGAGGAGTATAATAGTTTTTTAGATAGTGTTAAAAAGAATAAAGAAAACTAATTATTTCTTTTTAATAACTTATTGAATCCTCTACTTTTTTTTACTATAATTGCCTAAATTAAAACAATAAGAGAAAAATGAAATCAAATAAACCAACAACAAAAATAATTGCAGGAAAATATAAAGGAAAAACTTTAGAACTTCCAAGTTTAGATGTAACAAGAAGTTCAAAAGCTAGATTAAAAGAATCACTTTTTAATGTACTACAATTTGATATTATCGATAAAATTTTTATAGAGAGCTTCGCAGGAAGTGGAAGTATAGGTCTTGAAGCGTTAAGTAGAGGTGCAAAAAGAGCATATTTTGTAGAACTTGATAGAGGTTCATACAAGATATTGACAAAAAACTGTCAGTTAGTTGAACCTCAAAGTTGTCAAACTATGTTGGGAGATACTTTTATTCAAACTCCATCGATTTTAAACTCATTGAAAAATTCAACTGATGAACTGGTATTATATGTTGATCCACCTTTTGATTATAGAGAGGGTATGGAAGAGATATACGAAAAAAGTTTTAAAATGATTGAAGAGATTGAAAATGACAATATATTTATAATTATTGTTGAACATGTAAGTACATTGGAGATTCCTGAAGTTTTAGGAAAATTTAGTTTAGAAAAAACAAAAAAATTTGGTAAGAGTTCATTATCATATTTTACTTATACTCAAGAGTAATCGATGGTTAGAACGGCATCTATTTTACTTGTAAGTTTGATCTTAATAGTATTTTTGATGCCTTTTATCTATACGGTTTCACCTTATGAATTAGACCCTCAAAAAATTCTTTTACCTCCATCTTTTGCCCATCCTTTTGGGACTGATAGATTAGGAAGAGATATCTTAGCAAGAATATTAAATGGTGGTCAAACTTCACTAATAATAGGTTTTTTAAGTGCTGCTATTGCTTCAATTATTGGACTTTTTATTGGTATAAATGCAGGTTATTTTAAAGGAAAAGTTGATAAAGGAATAACAATAATTATTGATTTATTTTTAACTTTCCCAACATTTTTTTTACTTTTGGCTTTGGTTTCTTATATCCAAGCATCGGCTTTGATTTTAATTATTGTAATTTCAATAACAGGTTGGATGGGCATGGCAAGACTTATTAGAAGTGAAAGTTTTGCAATAGGAAATAAACCATTTATAAAAATATTAAAGCTAGCAAATGTATCAAAAACAAAAATCATATTTAAATATTTTGCACCACTTTTAGCACCAATTTTTCTTATATCTTTTACATTTGGAGTAGGGGGTGCAATATTGGCTGAATCTGGTCTTTCATTTTTAGGTCTTGGAATAAACCCTCCCCAAATGTCTTGGGGAAGTTTACTAAGTGATGGAAAGGCTGTTATGGATATCGCTTGGTGGGTTAGTTTTTTTCCTGGTCTTATGATATTTATTGTAACTTTTTGTTTGATGCAAATCTCTGACTTTTTACAAAGTAAAGCAAATACGAAAGAGATACAACAAACTTAACTATTTTGACCTAGCAGTTAATACATCCATCATCTCAAAAACGCCCTTTTGTGTATTTTCTGAATAAGAATTTGATACTACAAAATGTACCGTTAGAGTTTGTTTATCTATTAGTGCTAGTGATAGCCATCTGTCATTGCTTCCTGAGTGAAATATTACATTTTCATCTTGAACAAACCAGCCTAAAGCGTATTTTGAACTACCTTGAGCATTTATAACTGGAGTATATAGTTTAGAGATGTTTTCATTGCTAATTAGCTCATTTATTCCTAACATACCTTTTAAATGAAATATTAAATATTTTCCCATATCTTCTAAACTTACAAAGGTTCTACTTCCTGCTGGAGTTACTATTGCAGCATTGTCTCCTGTCTCAATTGTTGGATTGAAACTTTGCCATTGATTATTTATATATTTATGTCCCCATATATCATCGTATTGATTGAAAGGATTAATTGTTGAATTGTTCATACTAAGTGGTATAAATAGATACTGCTCAATCAATTGTTCAAAGCTTTTATTTGATACTTTTTCTAGGATTGAACTTGCAATAATATAGTTTAAATTACTATACATAAACTGATTTTGTGGTTCATCATTTTCATACTCTAAAATCTCTTTTGTAAGTTCATATCTTTCTTCTTTTAAAGGAAGTGAACTATTAGTGAAATCTTCCCAAAAATCATCATCTTCTGTTGGGATACCAGAACTATGAGATAGAAGCTCTATAAGAGTTATATCCAAATATCTATTTTGCATAGTACCAATAAACTCAGGAAAAATATCTCTTAATTTATCATCCCAAGATAATAAACCCTCTTCAATCATCATTGAAGCAATTGTTGCAGTCATTGATTTTGTAACTGAACCTATCGACCATTTGTTATTTATACCAACCAAATTATCCTCTTCAATCTTCTTTTTACCAACTGTGGCAAATTCTGATTGACCATCTAGTTTTATACTAAAAGTTGCAAGAGCAGGTAGATTGTATTTGTCTTTGTAGTATTGAGTTAGTAACTCCAATCTTCCGTCACCAAATTCTCCATTTTCATAAGAGATAGTATTGTTTGGTTCAGTTGAACTACCTGATGAACCACCACATCCTATTAATACAAAAGATAAAGCTACAGTTAGTAGCAAAATTAAACTTTTAAGTTTCATGTTTCCTCCATGTTTTATTTTAAAAAATTATAAAAATAAAATGTGTGTAAAATATGTCAAAAAAATAAACTTTTGATATAATGGCTTTATGATTAGTGAAGATTTTAAAAATGTAAAAATATTATATGTAGAAGATGAAGATTTTATAAGAGAAAATGCAGTTGAATATTTATCAAGATATTTTTCTTTTGTTTATGAAGCAAGAGATGGTCTTGAAGCTTTGGAAAAAATTGAAAATATTAAACCTGATATTGTAATAACTGACATAAAAATGCCTAAATTAAACGGCTTAGAGATGACAAAAAAAATTAGGCAAAAAGATAAAAAGACACAAATAATCATAGCTACGGCTCATACAAATACAGAGTATTTAATAGAAGCAGTTGAGTTACAACTTGTTAAATATATGGTAAAACCTATTTTAGAATCTAAGTTAATGCCTATTTTAAAACAGTGTGTTCAAAATATAAAAGATGAAACTTCAAATATCAAAAAATTGTCAGAAGATGCTATTTTTGATATGTTCAATAAATCTTTAGTTGTGGATAAAAAACTTATAAAACTAACAAAAAATGAAAGAATGTTTTTGGAACTGATGTGTAAAAACACTAATAGAACAGTTACTTATGAAGAGATAGAAAACTATATTTGGTATGATTCTTTTATGAGTGGTGATGCAATTAGATCTTTAGTAAAATCAATAAGAAAGAAGCTGCCTTTTAATTGTATTGAAAATCTTTCAGGTATTGGTTATAAAATAAATTTAATAAATTATTAGACACATTTTAAACATATTTTATTTATAAAATAAAAATAAAAGGGTTAGATTGAGATATCTATTTATATTACTTAGTTTTTGTTTTTATTTATTTGCTTATGATGAAAATAAAATTATTTCAAATCTTTATTTTTCTAAAAACAATGTTGATTATAAGGTTTTACAAGGTGATAACTTTGATTATAAAGGGCAGTTTTTTATCAAAGTTGAATTAGATAAAACTAAAATCAAAGATGATGAGTATTTTTTAAGATTATCTCACACCTATGATGTTATAAAAAATCTAAATGTAAAAGCTTTAAAAAATGACAATGAACTTATTATAAAAATAGATAAAAACACACCTAAAGATATAGTTATAACCCTTGATACAACATCAAGTTTTGGAAACCTTTCTTTGGGGATGAATCTATATAATTATGATGATTTTAAACGCTCTTTAGATTATGAAAAGATATTTTTTGGTTTTGCATATGGTATTGTTTTTTGTGCCTTTTTATATAATTTTGCACTATTTTTATTTAATAAACAAAAAAGTTTTTTGTATTATTCTTTGTTGCAAATATCTTTAATCTTTTTACTTCTTTCAAATGTTATGACTTTTGATATTTTAAAACCTTTGGCTAAATATTTTTATCTGGAAGATTTTTTTACTTATTGTGCTTTTATTTTTGCAATCTTATTTAACAAAACATTTTTAAATCTAAAAAAATATGTACCATTTTTGGATAAGGTATTGAATCTATTTTTATTATTATATATGGCTAATTTATTTTTAGTTGTAGTTTTAAATCAAACAATTTTTGGTGATTATATTCCAAATACTATTATACTTTTTTTACTTTTCTTATCATCTTTATTGGTGTATAGACAAGGTTATAAAATAGCTATGTTTTATATCTTGGGTTGGGGTATTATTTTTATAAGTGTAGTGTTTGTAGAAACTAATCTTATGAATTATTCAGATGAGTTTGTTTTACATTTTGCTTTACCTTTAGAGTCTATATTTTTATCTTTTTCTTTAGCATATAAAATGAGAAAATTAGAAGATGAAAAAAACTCCCATGAAAATATGTTGATTCATCAAAATAAATTAGCTTCTATGGGAGAGATGATAAATAATATTGCTCACCAATATAGACAACCACTAACCCATCTAGGATATATTTTGATGAATATAAAAAGTGCTTTTGAGCATGGAGAATTAAATAAAGAGTACTTAAACAAAAAGATAAATCAAGGGAATTCTCAACTTCTATTTTTATCAAAAACTATAGATAGTTTTAGGGACTTTTATAAACCAAATTATGAAAAAGAGAAATTCTTTTTATCAAATAGTATACAAGAAGCAATCTCAATTATCAAACCTATTTTACAAGAGAATAAAATAGAATTAAAAGTAGATTTGGATGATGAAGTAGAGGTTTTAGGTTTTGAAAATGAATATTCGCAAGTTGTATTAAATCTACTTAGCAATGCAAAAGATGCTTTAATAGAAAATGAGATTAAAAATCCTATTATAGAGATATTTATGATAAAAAAAGATTTATATATAAAAGACAATGCAAAAGGGGTACCAACAGAACTAGAAGAGAAAATATTTCAACCATATTTTTCTACAAAAGACAAAAGTAGCGGTATTGGTTTGTATATGTCTTCTTTGATAATTCAAGAACATTTTAATGGAAAACTATCTTTAGAAAATAGTTTAGATGGTGCTACTTTTATCATAAAGTTATAAGAGTATAGTTAGATTTTATTTAGTAACTTATCCATTAAACTTGTACTTAAAACTCTTTTGAAAAATCCTAAAAGATAAGTTGCAGTTGTTACATAATATCTTGGTTTTGGTTTTGGTGTATTCATTATTTTTAATACTTTGTTTGCAACAGAAGTTGCTGGTAGATTAAAAGGAGTATCATCTTTATCGTTTTCTAGTCTTGATTTTAGTTCATTTTCATAGATAGTTTTAAAAGCACTAGAGTTTATATCTATATTTTCTTTGAATTTATTTAAAGCATTTTCTCTAAATTTACTTGTTACTGGTCCTGTGTTTATAGTAGATACATAGATATTTGTTCCCATAAGTTCTTGTCTTAAAGTGTCATTTAATCCTTCAATTGCATATTTTGAAGAGTTGTATGCACCTCTGAATTTTAAACTAATTATTCCCAAAACTGATGAGTGCTGGATGATTTTCCCATACCCTTGTGCTCTCATATATGGTAATACTTGACAAGTTAATTCATGCATTCCAAATACATTTGTTTCAAACTGTTCTTTTAATACTTCTAGTTTTATATCTTCAACAGCTCCTGGTTGTCCATATCCTGCATTGTTAAAAACTGCATCTATTTTTTTGTCATTTTGTATGATTGTTTCTAGTGCTGTTTTAATATCCTCTTTATTTGTAACATCTAATAAAAAAGTTTCAAAACCCAAATCCCTTAACATCTGTACATCTTGGAGTTTTCTAGCACTTGCATAAACTTTTATACCATTTTCTTTTAATGTTTTTGCAGTTTGAAGACCTATACCACTTGAGCAACCTGTTATTAAAATATTTTGCATTAGAATTTTCCTACAATGATTTGATTTAAATCTCTTTTTGGAACGCAGTGGTTATCATCTTCATCTCTATAATAGTTTGTATCTTCTTGAACTTCTACTATTTTTATAGTTTCATCTTCTATCCCAACTGCTATACCTAAAATAGGCTCTAAGTTTTCTTCTAAACTAAAAAGAGTTTTGCAAAGTTCTTTATCAATAGAAGCTAGAGGAGATGATGCATAACCTTTGATTTTAAGACCTAACATAATAGAGTTTAGTGTTATACCACAATCAACCATAGCAAAGCCATCGATTGATTTGTCATTTAACACAACTATAAAAGCGCTTGGTTGTTCATCTTCACTTTGAGTCCATTGTGTTAAGTGGCTTGCCCATTTGCATGTACTAGCTAGACTTTTTACCAATTCTTCTTTTGTAACAATTAAATATTTTAGTGGTTGTTTATTCATAGCACTTGAGGTTACTCTTGCTATATCTATCACTTCCTCTAACTCTTTTTGTTCTATTTTTATATCTTTTTTAAATCTTCTTGTTGTTCTTGTATTTTTTACTAAATTTTTAAATTCGTCAAATTGCATAATAGTTCCTAATTTTTTATTTGTGTATAATACCAAAAAACTAAATAATTTTTAGATATAATTTTTTATGGAAGAAGATAAAACTTTAAAATACTTAAAAAACTTTTTAAATAGTGACTTACAAACTTTTGGTGATAGCTTAGAAGCATTAGTAAAAGATTATGAACGTAAATCAAATAGACTAAATAAAATAATTAAAACTAGTGATAAACAATATGCTCAACTAATAAAACTAAATGAAGAATTAGATGAGTATAAAAATCATTTAGAGATAAAAGTTGAAGAAGAGATTGAAAAAAGAAAACAACATGAAAAAATACTCTTTCAACAATCAAAAATGGCAGCTATGGGTGAGATGATGGATGCAGTAGCACATCAATGGAAACAACCAATTGGTATAATTAGCCTAAAAGCAGATATTTTAAAATACGATTATGCTTCAAATGAGATAGATGAAAAATATATTGAAAATTTTGAGCAGAGTATAAAAAATCAAATTAATCATATGATTAACACTTTAGATGAGTTTAGAACTTTTTTTAGACCTAATAAGGATATAAAAGAGTTTGATGTAAAAGAGATGATAGAAAAAGTTTTATTTTTACTAAAAGATGAACTTATAAAAAATCAAATTGTAGTTGAAGTAAATGACTATCAAAACTTTAGTTTAAATGGGATTGAAAATGAATTTAAACATCTAATTTTAAATCTAATAAATAATTCAAAAGATGCCTTTAATGAAAAAGAGATTAAAAAAAGAAAAATAACTATAAATTTGCTTGCTGATGATGAGTTCAAAACTATTGAAGTTTTAGACAATGCAGGTGGAATACCAGAAGATATCATAGAAGATATTTTTAAAGCAAATATAACATCAAAAGATGAAGATAAAGGAACTGGAATAGGTTTATATATGAGTAGTCAAATAGCAGAAAAACACAATGGTACATTAAGTGTTGAAAATATTGAAGATGGTGCAAAATTTATTTTTAGAATTGGCTAATATATATGGATGAAAAGATTATAATACTTACAGGTGCAGGTATTTCAAAACCAAGTGGCATATCAACTTTTAGAGATAGTAATGGGCTTTGGGAAAAACATAAAATAGAAGATATATGTAGTGCAGGGTGCTTAGATACAAACTATGAAGCTACTATAAATTTTTATGATCAAAGAAGAGTTGATATAAAAGATAAAGAGCCAAATATAGCCCATAAAACAATAGCAAAATTAAAAAATAAATACCCAAATCAAATAGAAGTTATAACTCAAAATGTAGATGATTTGTTTGAAAAAGCAAATTGTAAAGATATTCTACACCTACATGGTTACTTACCACATATTAAATGTATGAGTTGTGAAGATATACAAAGCATAGGATATAAACAACAAAAAGATAGTTTTACTAAATGTAAAAAATGTGGTGGAAAACTAAGACCAGATATAGTTTTTTTTGGTGAAATGGCACCCAATTATGAAAAGATGTATAAGCTTTTGGAAAAGTGTGGACTTTTAGTAGTAATAGGAACTAGTGGATATGTAATAGATGTATCTTTTTTAACCCAATATGCTGATTTTGCAATACTAAACAACTTTGAAGCAAGTGAAGCAATAATAGAAGAGTGTTTTCACAAAGTATATTATGAGTGTGCAACAACAGCCATAGAAAAAATAGAACAAGATATAGAAAACTTTATAAGTAATAAAACAATATGAATAAAAATGATTTAAAAATAAAAGAGATACTTGATAAAGAGGTTATCCTAAGAGATTCCAATTGTGAGTTATCTTATGATAAACCAGATCCACTTTTAGTTGCAAGTAGACAAAAAGATGAATACGCCATACTGTTATGTGCTTTATTTGGTTATGGAAAAGCTAGTTTAATTGTAAAGTTTTTGGATAGTTTAGATTTTTCATTACTTGATGAAAATGAAGAAAAAATTAAAAATGAATTTGCAAAATATTATTATAGATTTCAAAATAGTACTGATGTTATAAATATATTTTTAGCTCTTAGAAGATTAAAACAAGAGGATAGTTTAGAGTTATTTTTTTATGAAGCTTATAAAAAAGAAAATTCTGTTTTAGAAGGTATTGACAATGTTATCTCAAACATATTTAAAATGGTAGATTATAACTCACAAGGTTTTACTTTTTTAGTGTCATCAAATTTTAAAAGAGACAAAAATAAACAAATAAAAGAGATAGGAAATGCCCCATATAAAAGATGGAATATGTTTCTTAGATGGATGGTAAGAGATGATTGTCTTGATTTAGGTTTATGGAAAAATATAGATAAAAAAGATTTGATACTACCCCTTGATACACACACCTTTAAAGTATCACAAAAATTAGGTTTACTAAATAGAAAAACATATGATTTAAAATCAGCTTTGTTAGTTACACAAAAGCTTAAAGAGTTTGATATAAATGATCCTATAAAATACGATTTTGCTCTTTATAGAATTGGACAAGAAAAGATAATTTAATTTATAATAATCCTATTTTAGATAAAATTAAATATATTTTTTAAGTTAGGTATAAAAAATGAAATTATTCTTATTATCAATTCTCCTTACTATAAACTGTTTAGGAGGTAAAATTGAACCAATTATTATTGGAATTGCTCCTCACTCTTCTACTCGCGTAATATTAGAATCACACCAAGATTTGGTATTTTTTTTACAGAAATATTTTAAAAGACCTGTAGAGATTATAACCGCAAAGAATTTTAGTGAGTTCACAAAACGTACAAATGAAGGAACTCATTATGATTTGGTTTTGACCTCTCCCAATTTAGCTGTTTTAGCTCAAAGATTAGGTTTGTATACTCCAATAATGACTTATAAAAAAGGTTTATCAACTATTATTTTATCAAAAGATAAAGATATTCTAAAAAAGGATAAATTTCCTTTACATATTGTAGGCTTAGACCCTGTGTCTTTTCCCACACTTGATGCACAAGATTGGTTAGAAAAAAAAGGATTTAACGAAGGGAAAAAAGTAGAATATACATACACAAGTGCAACTGATAGTTCAATTACTATACTTTTGCATAATCGTGCAGATATGATAATAATGTCTTTGCCAAATTATTTAAAATTGATGACTGAAAAAACTAAAAATCTAGTTCATGTAATATATCAAAGCGAACCCAAACCAAGTAGAATCTATTTGGCAAAAGAAAAAAATGGTATTAGTTTAAAAGAATGGAAAAATGCATTAACAGCTTTCTCAAAATCAAAAGAGGGTAAAGAACATTTAAAATTAACAAAACTTCAAGGGTTTAAAACCATAAGTTTAGAAGAATTAAATAACCTTGATGAGATAGTAGAAAAAACAATGCAAAGGTTATATAAATAGATGAAAATGTCATTAGCTTGGAAATGGGCAATAGCTAGTTTATTGATAGAATCCCTTATGTTGAGTTTATTATTAATAAAAAATGTTGGTCAATTAGAAGATAATCTTTCAAATCAAACACATATAAGATTAAACGAACAAAAAATATTATTACAAAGTGCTCTTGTTGCTCCAATTATTCAAATGGATTATGCAACAATAGATGCAATTTTAAATGAAACAAAAAATATCTCAACAATTGATTATTTAATTGTTGTTGATAATGAAAATAATTGTATTTCATCTGTAGGATGGAGTGATTGTAAGAACTTACCAAAAATTGAGACAAATCCTTTTTCAAAGGAGTCTTTAAAAGACGAAAGATTTGATACGAGTATTCCTATAACTCTTTTTTCTCAAACATTAGGAAAAGTTTATTTAGGTTTTTCTACAAAGTTTTATATTCAAGCAAAAAAAGAGATGATTACAAGAAGTGTTTTAATCGCAATGGCAGAGCTGATACTTTCAGCTTTTTTACTTATAACTGCAAGTAAATGGATTATTAAAAATTTAGTAAAATTAACTCATACTGCAAATGCTATTGCTCATGGAGACTATTCTCAAAGGATTAATTTAGGAGATAGTAAAGAGATTGCTCAATTACAAGAATCATTTAATCTTATGGCGACAAATATTGAAAACAACATTCAAAATTTGAAGCAATTAAATAAAAAAGAGAAACATCTTTCGAAGAAACTTAAATCTCAGCTTGAAAAAAATCATGAACAAGATTTGCTTCTTAAACATCAAACTAGAATGGCTATTATTGGAGAGATGCTTAGTAATATTGCTCATCAATGGAGACAGCCTCTAAATGCTATCACTGTACAATTAAGTAGTTTAAAATTGAAAAATGATTTAAATTTAATAGATGATAATGATATAAATGATACTTCAGATAGTGTAATAAAATATGCTAATTATTTAAGTAATACTATTGACGATTTTAGAGATTTTATTAAAGATAATCCCAAAAAAGAGAATTTTAGTATAGAAAGTAGTTTTAATAGGGCAGTAGATATTGTATCTGCTTCTTTAAAGAACAATTATATTACTTTGGATAAAGAAAAAATAGATAATCAACTATTCTTAGATGGAGTGACAAATGAATTAACTCAAGTTTTTATCAATATTCTTAGCAATTCAAAAGATGTTCTAAATGAAAAAAATATTGAAAAAAAATTTATACAAGTTTCTTCGTATAAAGAAAATGAAAATATAGTTATTACAATCCATGATAATGCTGGTGGAGTAAGTGAAGAGATTATGGACAAGATTTTTGATCCATATTTTACCACAAAACATAAAAGTCAAGGTACTGGAATAGGGTTATATATGAGTTCTAAAATTATTCATGAACATTTTGATGGAGAGATTATTGTAAAAAATGAAGAGATTGAATTTCAAAATAAAAATTATTTGGGCGCAAAATTTTATATAATCTTACCAAGTTAATGTAGAAAGTTGAGAGTTATTTTAAAATAACTTCAACTCTTCTGTTTTTGCTGTTTGCTACACCATCTTTAGTTTTTACAATAGGGATTGCTTCTCCATAATAGTTGATTGAGATTATCTCTTTTGAAACACCATTTTGGATTAATGTATCAACTATACTTTGGGCTCTTTGTAAAGATAGTTTTTTATTATAAACACTATCTCCAGCAGTATCTGTGTGACCTATAACATCAATATATGTTGGTTTATTTTCTTCTATTTTTTCTAAAATATTCTCAAATTGATTTTTTGAACTCTCAACTATATTTGTTGAATCCCATTCAAAGTATAGAAGAAAACTTTCAGGTTGACTAGGAAGAGCTTCTAATTGGGTTTTGTATTTTTTGGTAACTGATTCTTTTGTTAAGATTTCAGAACTGCCTTGGATGATATTTACTTTTTGATATGGTTTATCTACAATAGTAGTTTTACCATCTTTTTCAATCTCTATCTTTCCAACTTTCCCATCCTCTTCAGGAAGTAGAACTACATCTACTTTTTCAGGTTGAGATACTCCAACAATAACTAAAAATAAAAAGACTAATATCTGTTCCATGTTTATCCTTTATTCATCTACACTTACTAGAAAATGAGTACCACGGATACCCATAGAAGCTGTTTTTACTTTTATTTTCATCGCATCTTTGTTTACTTTAGGCATTAAACCTGTTAAACATGCCATTGAACCTTTTTGTAATCTAGAGATAAATTTTTCCTTTTTTTCTTCTGGATTAAATTGATACTCTTCTACTATATAAGAGGTATTGGCTCCTAGTGAAATAAGAGTATTATCTTTAAAAATAATACCAATAGAACTACTTGAAGATGTATTTATCTTATCTTTTTCATATATTGGCATACCAATTTTTGCTTCAATATTATTATTTTCTCTAATTATTGTTGCTGTTCCTTTAAGTTTTTTGATAAAACCAGAACCTTCGCTAGCAAAAAGAGGAATAGAGAAGATAAGTAATAGTGATATGATTAGTGATTTCATGACATATCCTTTTAGTGAGTTAACTTATTATATCAGAACTTTTATCTATTTATAACTTTTTATTATTTGTATATTGTTCAATTAATTTGTTTGAATAAATTATTTTTGATAACTCAATCTCATTTTTTAAGATTAAATCGTATGTTGTATCAATAATTGTTTCTAATTTTACACTATCTAGTTGATTTCCAAAAAGTAATATATTTACTCCTGAATTGATAGCTAGTTTCAGTGTTTGTCTTAGGTTGTAGTGAGAAGAGATTGCTTTCATTTGTAAATCATCACTTATAATAAGACCTTTAAAGTTTAACTTTTGTCTTAAAAGTTTTGTATTTACATTATAAGAAAGAGTAGCAGGATATATATCATCAAGTTTTTTATTAAAAACATGTGCAGTCATAATAAATTTTGCTTTATTATCTCTAATCAAGTTTTTATAAGGGATTAGTTCTTTTTCTTGCCAAGTATTAGATATATCAACAAAACCTTTATGGGAATCACTATTTGAAGAACCATGCCCTGGAAAATGTTTTAGTACAGAAAAAACATTATTTTTTTCCATTTCATCTATAAATATAGATGCATATTTTGTGACAATTTGAGGATCACTTGAATACGACCTTTCTAAACCTACTATTACATAGTTTTTAGTATTAATAGACACATCAACTACTGGTGCAAAGTTTAGATTTATTCCAATACTATTTAGTTCATCTGAAAGATTTTTATATATATTTTTAGTAAAAATCTCATCTTTTGAAGAAAGAAAAGTAGCACTTGGGTAATCTGTAAAACCATTTTTACTATTTAATCTTTGAACTTTTCCACCCTCTTGGTCTATACCAATAAACATTTTATAGGGTGAATAGTTTTGAATATCATTAATAAGTTTTTTTAGTTGTTTTTTTGAATGAATATTTTTTTCTTTTTTAGTTTTATAATCTTTATTGAAAAGTATCACTCCTCCAAGATTATATTTGTCAATATTGTTTTTAAGATTTGTGTTTAAAGTTTGAGTGTCAAAACCTATTATTATAGTTTTTCCAATAAGTTTTTTTATCTCATCAGAAGAATAAGTAGTAGCCTCTACTGATGAAAATAAAAGTGAAAAGATAAGAATTATTTTAAATAACTGTACCATCTTCTAAAATAATCTTATTTCTTCCTGTCTCTTTTGCTTGATATAGCAACATATCAGCTTTTTGGATGGCATTATCATATGAGTCATGATTATTTCTTATTACTACTCCAGCTGAAAAAGTAACAGGAATTTTATTTGTTTTATAGACAAATTTATTTTCTGTAACAATTGCTTTTACTCGTTTTAGATATTTTAAAAGTTCTCTTTTTAGATTAAAATGTATTATAGCAACAAACTCTTCGCCACCATATCTTCCTATAATATCTAACTCCCTCGTACTTTTAGATAAAATTTTTGCAAAGGTAGAAAGTACAATATCACCAGCTTTATGTCCAAAACTATCATTAATCTTTTTAAAGTGGTCTAAATCAAAGAATACAACAGCATATTGGGTATCATTTCTTTGAAAATCTCCCTCTATTCTTTTTACTGCATCTTCATAGGCTTTTCTAGTTAGAACACCTGTTAAATGATCTTTTATAGCATTTTCTTTTGTTTTATCAAGTTCCTCTTCAAGTTGTTTTATTTTTTGTTCTAATGATTCAACTTCTGATTTACCATTGTTTAATTGTTTTCCAACATTTGTCATCTCATTTTCTATTGAAAGAGCTGCATCAATTAATTTACTTTGTAAACTTGTTAGTTCATCTAAGCCATTTTTATTGATAGTGATTGATTCAATTTGTGATTTTATATCTGAAACATTTTGTGAACCTTCACCGCTACTATGAATGGCATCACTAATACATTGTCCCATCAAAGTTAAAAGTTTTGCCACATCAGAAGTTTTTTGTTTAACAACTTGTCTATCTGCTTCAAATCTTTTGTTAATAAACTCTTGCATCTCTTTTTGAATATCATCTTCAAAAAGTAGTGCAGGGGAGTTTCCTATTTTTACTGAAAACTTTTCTAAATCCTCATCAATTGCAATACTTATAGATGGGGTAACTGATTCTTGGAAAAGTTGAGCCAAATTATCTACATTGTCAGTTGCAATTCTATTTAATAAAATAGGAATCATCTCATCCATTGTTGTTATATTTTTTGATTCAATTTCAAGTTGTTCTTTTTGACTCAACTTTTCTACAAGTTGTTTAAATTGTTCACATTCATTTACACTAAGATTATATGTTTTTGAAATTTTACAAAACTCTTTTTGATACTCCACAGGAGTTGCTGGTATCTCCTTTTGATGAAGGTTTGTTATTGTTTCTTTTACAATTTTATTTACAACTTGCTTATCCATAGTTTTTGCCTATTATCCTAATAGTTTTTTTGTCATTTCATTGATTCTTTTTCCATCAGCTACACCAGCAAACTTTTTAGTTGCTTGCCCCATAACTTTACCTACATCTTTCATTGATGTTGCTCCAACTTCTTCTATAAGCTCTTTCATTCCAGCTTCTAACTCTTCATCAGATAATTGTTTTGGAAGATACTCTTTAAATACATCTATCTGCTCTTGTTCTTTTTGAACTAAATCATCTCTTGAAGCATCTTTGTATTGAATAACTGCTTCTTCTCTTTGTTTGATACCTTTTTGGATAAGTTTAATAACATCTTCATCATTTAATTCTTTTCTCTCATCCACTTCGATTTGTTTTATCATTGTATTAATAGCTCTAATAGAATCTCTTTTTACAACATTTTTTTCTCTCATTGCTGTTTTTAAATCATCTTTTAATTGCTCTTTTAAACCCATAAAATGTCCTTGTATTTAAATTAATAAGATTATAACTAATTAAGAGTTAAAGCTCTCTATTAACTCTTCTAACTCTAAAAACCTTTCAACTTTTACCTCATAAATCTTTTTTGTTTCTTCAAGCTCTTTTGAGATAGCTATAATCCCTTTTTGAGCATAACACTCAGGATTTGATAAACACTCATTTATCTCTTCAATTTTTGATTCAAGCTCTTCTATCTCATCTGGCAACATATCATATTCTCTTTGGTCTTTATACGAGAGTTTAGTTTGCTTTTTTTGACTAGTTTCACTTTTTGTTGTTTGTATTTGTTTTGAGACTTCAAACTCTAATTCATCTAGCTCTTTAAGCTCTTTTTCTATTTCTAAATACTCTGTGTATGGTTGGAAACTCTCTTCAACTATACCATTTCCTTTGAAAACGAAAAGTTTTTTTGCTATTTTATCTACAAAATATCTATCGTGTGATACAAATATCAATGCCCCTTGAAAGTTTTGTAAATACTCTTCTAAAATATTAATTGTAGGAATATCTAAGTCATTTGTTGGCTCATCAAGGATTAAACAATCAACTTTTTTAGTAAATAAAAGTGCTAAAGCAACTCTGTTTTTCTCTCCACCACTTAGAACACCTATTTTTTTATCTAAATACTCTCTTGGAAAAAGGAAGTTTTTAAGATAACCAAATACATGCATATTTCTTCCATCATCTAAGATAACTCTATCTCCACCATTTGGACAAAAGGTTTCCATAAGGTTTTTAGAATCATCTAGCATATCTCTTTGCTGGTCAAAATATCCTATGTTGAAATCACCTTTTTTAAATCTTCCTTTGTCAATATCCATTTTTTCCATAAAGATTTTTAGCATAGTAGATTTTCCACTTCCATTTGGACCAACTATTGCTATGGTATCTTTTTGTAGTATTCTTGTAGTAAAATCTTTTATAAGCTCTTTATTTCCCAATGATTTATATATATTGTCAAGTTCATAAAGCATCTTTTTTTTGTTTTTTTGTTTCTCTTCGTTGTTAAAAGCTTTTTGTTCCCTTTGTAACTCTAAAGACATTTTTCTAATAGCTGCAGGGTTTGATCTTGCTTTTTTCTTTAAATCAAAATATTCTGCTTTTCTTCTTTCATTTCTTTTTCTTCTAGCAGTAACCCCTCTTTGCATCCAGTGGGCTTCTCTTTTTACAAGTCTTAGGAGGTTTTCATGGTCTTTTTGCATATTTTCTAGTATTTGTTGTTTTTGTTCTAGATATGAAGAATATCCACCATTAAACTTTCTTAATTCTCCACTATCTACTTCTACAACAGCAGTTGCAATATTATCTATAAAATACCTATCGTGAGAGATAAAAAGTAGGGTAAAACTATTTTTTTGTAGTAAAGTTTCTAAAAACTCAACCATATAAACATCTAAGTGGTTTGTAGGCTCATCAAGTAGAAGTACATCAGGTTTTTTAAGTAGCAATCCAGCAAGACCAACTCTTCTTTGTTCCCCACCACTTAGAAGATTTACATCTTTGTTTTCATATTCTTTTAGTTGGAACTCTTTTAAAACCCTTTCAATCATATTGTCTAAGTCCCAAGCATCATGAAACTCTATGAATGTCACTAGTTCACTTTGACGTCTTAACAACTCCTGATTTTCATAATCAGTAGCTAATTTGTTTGTAATCTCTTCATACTCTTTTTTAGCATCTTTTAACTCAACTAGTTGGTTTTCAATAGCTTCTCTTACTGTAAGATTTGATTTGAATTTTGGTTGTTGTTCTAGCATCTCTATTTTTATAGATTTGTCTATAGACATCTCACCACTATCTGGTTCTACCTCTTGCATAATTATCTTAAAAAGTGTAGATTTGCCTTGACCATTTTGTCCTATTACAGCTATCTTTTGTCCTTGGGTTAAAGTAAAGTTAACCTCTTTTAAAAGAACTTTTGTATCGTATTGTTTTGAAATGTTTTGTAAGTCTATTAGTGCCATATATTTTTGAGTTTCCTATATCTATATAAAGCTTCGATTATATCTAAATAATTGTTAGACAATAATTTGTCACACTTAAGTAAGATATAAATAATTTTTATAATTCCTATAAAATAGAAAAAATTGACAATAAATAACTAAAGTTGTAAAATACAAGTAGGACGTTAATATTTAAAACGGAGATAAAAAATGGAAAAATTATCATTAAAAGAGCTAGCAATACCTATGATAAAAGCTATTGATAGTTTTAACTTTTTATTAAAATCTCACCATAAAAAAGTAGCTGTAATCTCATATTACTTAGGAAAAGATTTAAATCTAAAAGAGGATGAACTTTTAGAATTGGTTATTGCTGCATCGTTACATGATATTGGTGCTTTATCAGTTCAAGAAAGAGATATGTTAATAAAAGAGGACGTCTTAAATCCAAAACCTCATTGTATAATGGGATACCATATGTTAACTTCTTTTGAAGCTTTTAAAAATATTGCTCAAATTATAAAACATCATCATATTAGATATGAGGATTCTTTAAAAATGCCAAAAGATGCAATCCCTTTTGCTAGTCATATTATTCATCTAGCAGATAGAGTTGATATTTCAATTACAGCTGATGATTTTATATTAGACCAAAAAAATGAGATAATAGATAAAATAGGTAAAAAAGTAGGAACTGTTTTTCATCCTGATGTTTTTAAATCATTTGAAAAAGTTTCAAAAGCTGATATCTTTTGGATAGAGATTACAAATCTTCAGATAGAACAACTTTTCAAAAAGATGAATTTTACTCTAAACTTTGAACTTACTATTGATAAGATATTGGATTTTGCATTGACTATCTCCCATATTATAGATTTTAGAAGTAAATTTACTGCTTCTCACTCTTATACTGTTGCACAGTTAGCATTTTTTATAGGTCAATTGATGGGATATTCCGATGAAAAATGTAAAAAATTAAAAATTGCAGGATTTTTGCATGATATAGGAAAAATAGGTATCGACCCAGGTTTAATAGAAAAAAATGGTCAGCTAACTGAAAAAGAGTTTAATATCATGAAGTTGCACCCATATTTTACTAGTCAGATACTAAATGAGTTAAATTCTTCTGAGTGGTTCAGAGAGATTGTTTCATGGGCAGAAAAACATCATGAAAAAATTGATGGTACAGGTTATCCATATTCTTTAAAAAGTTCGCAGATTGATGATGGTGTAAAAGTTTTAGCTTATGCAGATATTATAACTGCTTTGATGGAAGATAGACCATATAGAAGTAGTTTGTCAATAGATGAAACCCTTGATATCATAAATGAGAAATTTGCTGAAGAATTGTCTGTTGAGATGTTTGATACTATTTTAGAATATAAAGATGAAATCAATACTTTAGTAAGACAATCTCAAGGTGAATCATTGAAAAAATATCAACTTAGTTTAAAAGAATAAAGAGATTGATTTTAACCTTTAGTAGTGTGTTCATAAACTCCATCAAAATCAATTGGAGGAGTTTTTATAAACTCTTTACATCTATGTGTATAGATTTGATAGATTTTCTGATTTGTTTTATTTGGATTTTCATCAAGTTTTTCAAATAATTCTAAAGCATTTTTAAAATTTGATTTTTTGTAAAGATTTATAGCTTTATGGTAAGTGTCTAGTTCCTCTTTTAAATCTCCTGTTGCAATTCCTTTGTCTAATACTTCCCAAATCTCTACAGGTTTTTCTTTTCCTTTTACTTTAACTAAATCTAAAAATCTAAAGATATATGTTTTAGTTAGTTTTTCCTTTGTGTAGTTTGAAATATTTATTTTTGAATCATAAAATTTACATAAAGATTCAAGTCTTGAACCAAGGTTAATAGTATCTCCAATAACTGTATAATCACTTCTTTTTTGACTTCCCATCTCCCCAACAATTGCTAGACCAGTATTTAGTCCTATACTAATATCTATAGTAGGTTGATTATGTTGTTTAAATTTTTTATTTAATATTTTAAGGTTTTTTAGTTGATATAAAGCTGCATTTAAAGCTTTGTCAGCATGATTTTCTACATTTGCAGGAGCATTCCAATAAGCCATAATTGAATCCCCTATATATTTATCAATTGTACCTTCGTATTTTGTAATAATATTACTCATAGGTTCCATATATTCATTTAGGTACTTGATTAAATCTTTGGCATTTGGCATTTTTTCAGAGATTTGAGTAAAACCTCTAATATCACTAAAAAATATAGTAACCTCTTTTTCCATAGCTTGAAGTTTATTATCATCCATATCTTTAAGTAGATTTTCCATAACCTCTTTAGAAACTTTTGATGCAAATTTTTTCTTAATGGCTTTCTCTTTTTTTATCTCATAAAAATAATCAAATAGGGTTACTACAATAAAAGCAATTATTATAGAAAGTATTGGAAAAAGTATATTTAAAACATATCCATAATTAAACAAAGCTTGATATAAACTAATTATTGTTGTACTTAAAATACTTAATGTAACTATAGGGTTTAGCCAAAAAGGCAGATAAGTTATTAGTAATACAGTTGAAATAGTTAAAATAAATATGGTTAAAATATTAAATAAATCTATCCAAACAGGCATTGATAAAAAGTCTTGAACTAACATATTATCCAAAGCATTTGCATGAACTTCAACACCTGGATATACAGACTCAAAAGGTGTTGCTCTTAAATCCAATAATCCAATTGCCGATGTACCAATAATAGCAACTTTATCTTCAAGTTCTTTTTTTCCAACTTTTCCAGTCAAAACATCAAAAGCAGAATAATAGGTAAAATTTTTTGATTTACCTCTAAAGTTTACCAATAATCTTCCATGTTTATCAGTTGGGATAGTTATATTATTTAACTGAATATTTTCTACACCAAATTGATTATAGTTTATTATAACTTGTTGTGTTTGGGTTATCACTCGTAAAAGTTCAAGAGATAAGGATGGATAAATCATATCATCATAAGATATTATAAGAGGAACACTTCTAATAACACCTGTCTCATCAGGGATATTATTAAAAAAACCACTTGAATATGCTTTTTTTTGAATCTCTGGAACATTTAGAATTGTCCCTTTTGCTTTAAAAAGAAAGTTTTCTTCAAATTGTTTATTTTTTTCTATAAAAATTGCAGGAATTGAAGGGGCTTCTTTAGTTGTATATGTATTATCATTAAACTCAAAAATATACCCTAATATTGTTGGGGTTTTTGAAACTGTTTCTCCTAATGTTTTATCATAGTTTTCTAAGTTTTCTAGATAAATACCTTGCTGTCCAAATACTCTATGAGGGGAACTTTTGTCAGGTTCTGCAAATACCATATCAAAACCTATTAAAGCAACATTTTCTTGGGTGAGTTTTTCTAAAAGTTCAGAAACTTTTGGTCTACTCCAAGGCCATTGTCCTACTCTTTTTAGTGATGCTTCATCTATATCTATTATAACTATGTTATTACTATTTGGTATTTCACCTCTAAAGTTAAAAAAGTAATCTCTAAATCTATTATCAAAAGAGTTAAATAGTTGATTGAAATTTAAATAAACAATTGATAAAGCAGATGCTAGTATAAACCCTAAACTAAAAAATATAAAGAATTTTTTTAGTGCTTTATTTTTCATTTAAAAGTTTAATCTACTTTCGTCAATTTGAGAGGCTTCTAACTCTTCATTTGCATATTTTATTAAAACCTCATTTTCGTAAAAAAATCTTAATAAATTAGAGTCAATCTCTTTATTATTTGCCATAGTAGATAAAATATTGAAAACTTCAGAAAGTTTTTTACCTTTTTTATATGGTCTATCGTTTGCTGTTAAAGCTTCAAAGATATCAGCTAAAATCATAATTCTATCTTCAAGGGATAAATCTTTTTCATTAAGTCCCCTTGGATATCCTTTTCCATTTAGTTTTTCATGGTGATTAGATGCAATATCAAGTACTTTATTATATTTTTTAGGAAATGGAAGATTTGATAACATATCTAAAGTTAGTTGTGCATGGTTATTCATAATCTCTTTTTCTTTTTCAGATAAAGTTCCTTTTCTAATAGATAAATTTTTGATTTCATCTTCATTTAGAAGTGAAGTTTCTATTCCATTTTTTTTATATTTTAAATTTGCTAATTTTTCTACTCTTTGAATATCTTCATCATCCATAAACTCCCCACCAATATTGGTCTTTTGTAGAAAAACTAAATCTTTTTCAAATTGAGAAATATAACTTTCATATTGATCTTTTGAAATTTGGTTTTTTAGATACTCTATCTCTTTGTCTCTTTTTAAAATTTCTATTCTCTCTTTTATAAGTTCTATTCTATCCATCATAGTTTCTAGTTTGGTAGATTTGTCTATTACTGTTTCAGGCATTGAGATTTTTCCAACATCATGCATCAGTGCTGCTAATTCAATCTGCCTAAAATCATTTTCACTATACTTTATATCTTTATAAATTGATTCATCTTTATTTATTGCATCAGCTATATAGTTTGCAATTTTTGCAACTTTTGTAATATGTTTTCTTGTATGTTCTGATTTTGCATCAATTGCATGGGCAATTGTTTCTACAAAGGCATTTAAGAACTCTTCTAGATTATTTATCAAAAAGCTATTTGTTAATGCCATAGCTGCTTGAGAACCTAAAGATTTTAGTATCTCTTCATCTTCATGGTCAAATGGAATAATTGTATTAGATATTTTTGTTTTATTTATAAGCTGTAATACACCAATTAGATCATTTTCATGATCTGTAAGTGGAATAACTAGCATTGATTTTGATTTATAGCCACTTTTTTTATCGAACTCTTTTGTACCTTCAAAATCATATGTTTTGTTGTTATATACATCTTCTATATTAATAATTCTATTTTCTAAAGCAGATATAACTGCAACCATATTCTTGTTTTCATCTCCATTATCTAAATATAAAGGTAAAGATTTCCAAATAGAGTCTTCTTGCATTAAAGAGTGGTTAATTTCTATTTTTGAATTTTGAATAATTTTAAAATCTAAATATTTTCTATCTTTTGATAAGATATATAAAGTACCTGCTTCACAATGAGTTAGTTCTCTTGTTAAATTTACTATCATCTCAAAAAGTTTATCTTTGTTTAATTCAGATGACAACTCAAGATTAATTTTCATGATTTTTTTGAATTTATTTTGATTTATAAGTTCAGATTCTATTTGATTTGTATCAATATGGATTACATCACCTTGTTCTAAAATTTTGCCACCATTTGATAAGATATTTAAATCATAAATCTCTTTTTTTATCTTTTTATAATAGATTGATTTTATATGATATATAAAAAATTGCAAATCATCTCTTTTTAAATATTCATCCATATCTTCTTTTAAAAGTTTTGGAGTAAGATGTTTACTGTCTTGTGCTAGTTTTTCCATTGATGAAGGGAATGAACACTCAATAATTATTGTTTTTATCTTTGTATGCGTATTTAGCAGTTCCCACATATTTTTATTTTTATAGGTATCTCCACTTATGATATAGCCAGTAGTAAAATCTTTTACTACCATATATCCAAATGAACCAGGGATATGATTTGCCTTAAAAGGTGTGATACAAATATCACCTATATAAATTGTTTCATTCTCTTTTATCTCTTTAAAAATTAGTGATTTTTTATCTGTATTAAGAAGATTTAGTTTTGTAAAGTCTGGCCATATTTTATCGTTGAAAGTGTGTTTTTTTATGGTTGTAATTGTTTCTTTTGAAGCATAAACTATAAGTGGTTCTCTTCTATATTCAAAAAAACTTTCGATAACAAAAGGTAAATCATTTATATGATCAGAATGGGAATGGGTAAGAAAAATATGATTTATTTCAGATGCTTTTTCACCTAGAGTATTTATAACATTACCGGCATCAACTAAAATATCTGAGTAAATTTGGAAGCAGGTTGTACCATTGTATCTGGTCTTATTCCCACTTGAACCTAAAACTTTTACATAATTCATAGTACCACTTTTTATGTTGATTTAAATAATTCATGATACCATTAATTTTCATTATTTATATTTAAGTCATCATATGGATCCATATGAATGTTTATTATCCAATCCCTTTTTTTATCTATTTTTTTTATTCTTGCTTCTATTCTATCACTAATTCTATGAGCTTCCATAAGCGTAATTATACAGTCAAAAACTAAATGAACTTCAACAAAAGTTTGATGACCAGCTTCCCTTGTTTTTAACATATGGTGAGTATTTACTCTCTCTTCAGCTTTAATAATATCAACAATTTTTTCAACTATTTCTTCATCAACTGCTCTATCTAAAAGTACTAAAACACCTTCTTGAATAAGTTCGTATGCAGAGTAGATAATAAATAAAGAGATACCTCCACCAACAATTACATCAATTATTTCAAACCCCGTAAAGTTTACTAAAACTAGAGAAATTAAAACAGCTAAGTTTGTATATACGTCAGTTTTATAGTGTAATGCATCTGCTTTTATGACCATATTATTTGTATCTCTTGCTACTTTATTTAGAAATAAAACTAAAGAGATAGTGATTACTAAAGATATAATCATAACAACTAATGAAATACCAAGATAAGAAGAAACTTCTCCATTTATAGCTTTTTTTATAGCTTGATAAAGTAAAAACAAACCAGAAACTGAGATTATAGTTCCTTCAATTACAGAAGCTAAAGCTTCAATTTTACCTCTTCCATAATTAAAGGTTTTGTCAGCTGGTTTTTCAGAGTTATTGATTGCAAAGTAGTTAAAAACAGAAACGAACATATCCAAAACTGAATCAATTGCAGATGCTAATACTGCAACTGATCCACTAGCAATACCTACTACTAGTTTTATTAGTGTAAGTAATGCTGCAACACTACTGGAAACAACTGTTGCTTTCTTTTGAACAGTCATGATTAGTAGTTATTCTCCACGAAAGCTCTAATTCTTCTAATACCCTCTTCAATAGTTGCTAAATCTGTAGCAAAAGAGAATCTAAAATAACCTTCCATACCAAAAGCAAGTCCAGGTACTACTGCAACTCCACCTTTTTCAAGTAAGTCAGCAGAGAATCTCATAGAATCACTATCAACACCTTTAATGTTAACAAAAAGATAAAATGCACCTTCTGGTTTAACGCAAGTGATTCCAGGGATGGCATTGAATTGTTCAATAGCTACATCTCTTCTTTTTTCAAATTCAACTCTCATTTTTTCAATATCTTCATCAGCACTTCCATCTAAAGCTGTAACAGCAGCTGCAAGTGTTACTGAGTTAACATTTGAAGTTACTTGACCTTGTAATTTAATCATAGCTTTAACTAATTCTTTAATTGGAGTTGCAACATATCCATATCTCCAACCAGTCATAGCTACAGCTTTACTGATACCATTGATAGTAACTGTTCTTTTGAACATATCTTCACTAACTTGTGCAGCAGCAGTGAATTTTTTACCATCATAAATGATTTTTTCATACATCTCATCAGAGAAAACTAAAATATCAGTTCCCTCTAAAACTTTTCCAATAGCAATAAGTTCATCTTCTGAATAAACTGCACCAGTTGGATTTGAAGGTGTATTTAATAATAATATTTTTGTTTTTGGTGTAATAGCAGCTTTTAATTGATCTGCTGTGATTTTAAAACTTGTTGTATCATCAGTATCAATAAATACAGGAACACCACCTGAATATTTTACTTGTTCAGGATATGTTACCCAATATGGTGCTGGGATAATAACTTCGTCTCCATCTTCAAGTAAACATTGAAAAAGGTTAAAAAGTGAATGTTTTGCACCATTAGATACAATAATTTCATCAAGGTTATATTCTAAACCATGATCTTTTTTAAGTTTATTAATAATTGCTTTCTTTGTTTCTACAGTACCCTCTACTGCCGTGTATTTCGTCTGACCGTCAATAATAGCTTTAATAGCAGCTTGTTTGATTACATCTGGTGTGTCAAAATCGGGTTCACCAGCACTAAAACTTAAAACATCTTTACCTTGTGCTTTAAGCTCTCTTGCCAATGCAGTAATAGCCATAGTTACAGATGGAGATAAATTTTCCATTCTACTTGCAATTTTCATTTTTGTCTTATCCTTTAATAAATTTGGATAGAATTATATCTAAAAAAACTTATAGAGTGGGTATGAATTTTACTATTGAATTATTAAATGAAAAAATTGATGTAAAAGTGATTAAAAGAAGAACAACTAAACATACATATTTACGCCTAAAAAGCGAAACTTTAATTGAGATATCTACTAACATTTATTTTACTGAAAATGATGCAAAATATCTTATAAAAAATAAAAAAGAGTGGTTAGAAAAAAGGTTACAATTTTTAAAAACAAATTGTTTATCTTCAAATGAGTATTATTTTTTAGGTACAAAATATGAAATGGGTAATATAAAAATAGATTTTGATATTTTTTATAAAGAAAAATCAAAAGAGATTTTGCCAAAAATTGTAGATAAATATTCAAATATGATGAAACTCTTTCCAACAAAACTAAAATATAGAAAAAACAAGAGAGTTTGGGGAAGTTGTAACTATAAAAATGAGATAAACTTTAATATATATTTGATGAAGCTACCAATGGAATTAATAGAATATGTAGTGATACATGAATTGGCTCATATAAAACACAAGAATCATTCAAAAAAATTTTGGAATTTAGTTGAATATTATTGTGAAGATTATAAAAAAAGGGAAAAGCTATTTAGGAATTTTTTATAATTTTCCTTATTTGCTCAACTTTTTCATATAGTTTTTTATCTGTAATATTATTCTCAAAAATTCCAAAAGAACGCTCATTGTAGTATTCTTTTTCCTCTTTTGAAATCTCTTTTTTTTCTATAACATTTGTTACAAAAAACTTTATATCATCTATGTTTGCAATGTGAGATTTTTTTAATAACGTATTTATTAAACTCTTGTTATACTCAAACTCCATTTTATAAACAGGATGGGTTAATACAAAATATAAAATTTGTCTTTTTACATATGCAAATTTTATCCCTTTTTTTAATTTTAAAGGTAGAATTTCTATAAACCTTTGAATTGTTTCATGGGTATTAATCTTTCTAAATTCAGGACAATTTTTAATATGAGAAAGTATTTCATTAATTTTTTTCATGCTTTTATTATAGCAGGAATTTTATTATCTTTTAGTGGATGTGGATACAAAGGTAATCCAACATATGTAGATTCAAGTAAAGAAGTATCAAAATAATGGTATATGATTATATAATAATAGGCTCAGGTGTAGCTGGTTTAAATGCTGCTAGACTGATACCAAAATCAAAAAAAGTATTAATTTTATGTAAAAAAGAACCTTGGGAATGCAATACCTTTTATGCTCAAGGTGGAGTTGCGACTGCTGTTGATGATAGTGATGTCCCTGCTCATATCAATGATACTCTTGTAGCAGGTGCTCAATATAACGATAAAGAAGCAGTAGAACTATTGAGTAAAAACTCTTTAGCTTGCATCAAAGATTTAATTGATGACGGATTGCAATTTGACTTAAATGCCAAAGGTGAATTGGCTTTTACAAAAGAGGCAGCTCATAGTAGAAGTAGAATTTTGCACGCAGATGGTGATGCTACAGGTAGAATGATTCATCTATTTTTATTATCTCAATGTAAACACGAAATAGTTACAAACGCTGTCGTAAATGATTTATTGATACAAGATGATATTTGTTATGGTGTTCAATACTATATAAGTGAAACAGAGCAAAAAGTGGCATATGCACACAATACTATCATAGCGAGTGGTGGAGTTGGTTCAATATATAAATATCACACAAACTCTGTTACTGTTGCAGGTGAGATTCAAGGTATTTGCATAGAAAAAGGTTTAAAACTAAAAGATATGGAGATGATGCAATTTCATCCTACTGTATTCAAAGGTACATCTTTTGCTAGAAAAGCTCTTTTAAGTGAGGCCTTAAGAGGTGAGGGTGCTTATGTAGTAGATGAAAATGGTTATAGATTTTTATTTGATTACCATGAAGATGGTGAGTTAGCTCCACGTGATGTAGTAAGTCGTTCAATTTTTGATTACAATCAAAAAACAGGTTTAGGTGTTTTTTTATCTTTTGAAAGTTTTGAAAAGAATGCTTTTAGAAAAAGATTTCCTAACATATACGCAAACTTCAATGACTTAGGTTATGATTTACCATTTGAAAGAGTTCCTATCTCTCCTGCTTTTCATTATGCAATGGGAGGAATACAAACAACTCTTGATGCAAAAGTTTTAGGTATGAAAAATCTATATGCAATAGGAGAAGCTGCATGTACAGGTGTTCATGGAGCTAATAGATTAGCTTCAAATTCACTTTTAGAAGGTATTGTATTTTCTAAAATTGCAGTAGATGATAGTATGAAACAAGATTTTAAAATTGATAAGCAAAATTATAAAAAAGAGATAAAAATCTATACAAGAAATAAAGAAATTGATAAAAATATCAAAGATAGAGTTAGAAAATTGATGTGGCAAAACGCTGCAATAGTGAGGGATAAAGAGTCGTTACAAGTAGCTTTAGATGAGATTAAAGAGTTTTTAAAAGAAGATATTGGTAGACTGTTAACTTTAAGATTGCTAACTGCGCAATCTATATTAACTGCTGCAATTGGGAGAGAGAAATCACTTGGAGCACACTTTATTAAGGAGAAACAATGTTAAAAGTCTTGATGACATTATTGTTATCATCAGTTGCATTATTTGCAAGCGCGGGAGCAGGTACAGGAGAGATTCCTGATTTGACTATGACATGGGTTGGATTCGCATGTTTATTCATTTTCGTTGTAGGTTACTACTTCGTTGCTGCTGAAGAAAAGTATGAGATTGATAAGGCAAAACCTGCTTTATTTATTGGTACTTTTATGTTTATTTTAGTTGCATTGTATTATGCATTAAATCACCTAGATATGGGATTGGTTCATACACAAGCGCAACATCTAATTTTGGAAATTGCGGAGATTTTCTTCTTCTTATTTGTTGCTATGACGTATATCGAATCATTGATTCATATGGGAGTATTTGATAGATTAAAATACAACCTTGTTTCAAAAGGTTACACATATAGAAAACTATATTGGGTAACAGGTTTTATTGCATTTTTCCTATCACCTATTGCAGACAACTTAACAACTGCACTTATTCTTTCAACAGTATTAATTACTATTGAAAAAACTAGAAAAGATTTCTTAGTTCCAGGTGCAATTAATATCGTTGTTGCAGCAAATGCTGGTGGTGCTTGGTCTCCATTTGGAGATATCACAACACTTATGGCATGGACTGCAGGAAAAGGAACATTTAGTGACTTCTTATTTCTTTTCCCATCAGCTATCTTAGGTTATTTAGTTACAGCATTTTTATTATCAAAAGTTGTACCAGATACCATTCCAGATTTTGATGCTTCAAAGGAGCAAAAACCAGCTATGTCAGAAGGGTCAAAAGTTGTAATGGCTCTTGGTGTATTTACAATTTTTTGTGCTGTAATGTCTCATCAAGTATTACACTTACCAGCTATGTGGGGTATGATGTTTGGACTTTCTTTACTAAAAGTATATTCTTATGGTTTAAAAAGAAAATATGGTACAGATCATTTTAATATCTTCCATTCTATGGCAAAAATTGAAAATAATACTTTAATGTTTTTCTTTGGTATCTTAGCAGCTGTTGGGGCTTTATACTTTATTGGTTGGTTAGCACTAGCTTCTCATGTATATAGTCCAGATGTATTAGGACCAACTTGGGCAAATATTGGTGTTGGATTCTTATCTGCGATTGTTGATAACGTTCCAGTTATGTCAGCAGTTCTAAAAGCAAACCCAGAGATGGGACTTGATCAATGGATGCTTGTAACTCTTACAGCAGGAGTTGGTGGTTCACTTATCTCTTTTGGTAGTGCTGCTGGTGTTGGAGTTATGGGTAAACTTCATGGTATTTATACTTTTGGTTCACATATGAAATATGCTTGGACTATTCTTTTAGGTTATATAGTTTCTTGTTCTGTATGGTATTTTCAATATCATATATTAGGAATTAGTCACTAAATTTTTTAAATAAAAAAGAGATTTTCTCTTTTTTATTTTTCTTTCTGCTACAATATGTAAAATTTATATATTTTTTCCTAATTATTTATTATTTTATTAATACTTTTAACTTATAATAATAATTACTTTTAGTTATTAAAGGACTAGTTAATGAAAAATTTAACAATAAAATCAAAGCTTTTGGTTATAGTTGTATCGACAATTTTATTTGTATCTATAATCATTGCTACAAAAGCTGTTTTATCATTAAAACATACATCAGAGGAGAGTATAGAGTATTATACTCAACAAGCTTATAAAAATAAAGAGTTAACACTTAAAAACTATGTTTCCATGGCAACAAAAAGTGTTCAGACTATTTATGATGATTATAAAAATGGTGAAATAAGTGAAGCGGATGCAAAAAAGCTTGCTATGTCAACTGTAAGAAAGTTTAGATTTGGAATTGATGGATATTTTTGGATAAATGATACATCTTATAATATGTTAATGCACCCAATCTCTCAAAAACTTGATGGGAGTAATGTTGCAAGAATAAAAGATACAAATGGTAAAGAGTTTTTTGTTGAGTTAGTAGAAAAAGTAAAAAAAGATGGTAGTGCTTTAATAGAATATTATTGGAATAAACCAGGTTTTGATAAACCACAACCTAAATATAGTTATGGAGAACTTTTTGAACCTTGGGGATGGATAATTTGTACAGGAAGTTATTTAGATGATGTAGAAAAAGATATCCAAACGATGCAAGCAAATGGTGAAGAAGATGTAAATGATTCTATTTTGTTTATGATAATTATGGTTATTGCTGTTATTGTTATCATTTCAATCATTGTTATGTTCATTACAAATAAAATGATTGTACAACCTATATCTAAATTAACAGGAACAGTAAAAGCATTGACAAAATTTTCTAGTGCTGATCAAAAAATCAATATAGATTCAAAAGATGAAATAGGGGATTTAGCTAGATATTTCAACGAATATTTAGATTCGATTAGAAAAGTTGTAGCTCAAGATCAAAAAATAGTTGAAGAGAGTGAAAAAGCTATTGAGATGGTTAGAGCTGGATTTTTTACTTATAGTGTTCAAAGTGAATCTCAAAATAGATCTACCAATGATTTAAAAAATGCAATCAATGCTTTAATATCTGATTTAAGTGAAAAATTTGGGATAATAAGTCATGCCTTAACAGAGTATGGAAAAAGTAATTTTGAACATGAGTTTGAAGTTGATAATGTAAGTGGTACAATAGGTTCTATATCTGTTGGAACAAAAGCTATAGGAGACAATGTTTCTGAATTACTTGCTACAATTTTAGTAAGTGGAGAAAGTTTAGCTTCTACAATAGATATTTTATCTACATCTGCAAAATCATTATCAAAATCTGCAAATGAACAAGCTGCATCTTTAGAAGAAACAGCAGCAGCTGTTGAAGAGATTAATAGTAATATTCAAAATTCAACTTTAAATATAGAAAAAATGAAGGTTATTGAAGATGGTGTTTTAACATCAGCATCAAAAGGTCAAGATTTAGCTCATAGAACAGTTAGCTCAATGGATGATATTAATGAACAAGTAAATGCTATTAATGAAGCAATTACGGTTATTGACCAGATAGCTTTTCAAACAAATATTCTTTCACTAAATGCGGCAGTTGAAGCAGCAACAGCAGGTGAAGCAGGAAAAGGTTTTGCTGTAGTTGCTCAAGAGGTTAGAAACCTTGCAAGTAGAAGTGCAGAAGCTGCAAAAGAGATTAAAGATTTAGTAGAAAATGCAACTATAAAAGCAAATGATGGTAAAAAAATAGCTGATGAAATGATTGTAGGTTATGATCAATTACAAAAAGCTATAAACGAAACAAAAGAGATTATTGATGATGTTGCAAGTGCAAGTAGAGAACAAGGTATTGGAATTGCACAAATCAACGATGCGATTAATGTATTAGATAAAAATACACAAGAAAATGCAAATGATGCTACAAATATTGCAGAATTATCTAATGAGGTAAAAGAGTTATCTGATAATCTAATTACAATTGCAAATAATGCTAAGTTTAAAGAGAAAGCAAGAAAACAAATATCAGATATAAATCTTACAAATCAGCTTAATAATCTTAAATTACAACATGTAATATTCAAAGAAACATCTTTTGAACTTTTAAAAGGAAATAGTGAAAATACAAAAGTTAAATCTGAAACTGAGTGTAATCTTGGAAACTGGATGATGCAAAGTGAAAAAGATGGAAAACCATTTACTAAAACTGGAAATTGGGAAAAACTTAAAGAAGCACATGTAAAAGTTCATAGGGGAGTTCAAGAGTTTATTAATAAAAATAATGAACATGCAACCAATGATGAGTTGATTAAAATAGGTAATAATATTGAAAATGCTACAGGTATAGTGTTTGAATGTTTAGACCAAATAAAAATTGATGCAACAAGGGGATAAAGATGTATAAAATTGCAATAGTTGATGATGAAATTTCAATTTTAGAGATGATGAAAAAATTTTTAAGTAGAAGAGAAGAGTTAGAGGTTGAATTATTTGAAAATCCAGAAATAGCATACAACAAACTGATTAGTAATAATTACGACATTATTATTTCTGATATTATGATGCCTCAAATGGATGGAGTAGAATTACTTAGAAAAATTAAAGAAAAAAAACCTAATCAGAAAGTTATAATGATGACTGCATATTCAACAGAAGATAGACTTATTGAGTGTGATGAATTAGGGGCAACTGATTATATTACAAAACCTTTTATCTCTTTAAGAGATGTAGAAAATAAAGTTTTAGATAATCTAGGACTATGATAATATAGAAGCTAGATTTTCTAGCTTCATACCCTTTAAAACAACTCTACACAAACTCTAATCACTTCTTAACACCTTTTTAGATAAAATCACAAATTAATAGAATAACATAAGGAATCTACTTAATGAAACATGTACCAATAGTTGTATTAGATTTTGGTAGTCAATATACACAAATTATTGCAAGAAAACTTAGAGAAGCAGGTGTTTATTCTGAAATTGTGCCATACAATGAAAGGATAGAAGATATATTAGCAAGAACACCAAAAGGTATTATCTTAAGTGGTGGTCCAGCTTCTGTATATGCAATTGATGCATATCACCCAGATGAAGAGATTTTTAATTTAGGACTTCCTATTTTAGGAATTTGTTATGGGATGCAACTTATTTCTCAATTTTTTGGTGGAAGCGTAATACCAGCAGATCATCATGAATATGGAAAAGCTAAACTTACTTTTTCTAAAGAGTGTGATATTTTCAAAGATACAAATGATGGACAAACAGTATGGATGTCACATGGAGATAGAGTTGAAAATATTCCAGAAGGATTTGAAGTAATTGGAACAAGTGAAAACTCTCCATTTGCAGCAATTGCAAATGAAAAAGAAAATATTTATGCTTTCCAATTTCACCCAGAGGTTTACCATTCAGAGCATGGTTCTAAAATCCTTAAAAACTTTGCAAAATATGTTTGTAATTGTGAATCAACTTGGAATATGGGTTCATTTGCAAAAGAGCAAATCAAAAAAATCCAAGAGCAAGTTGGAGATAAAAAAGTACTTTGTGGTGTAAGTGGAGGAGTTGACTCTTCTGTAGTGGCAACTTTATTAGCAGAAGCTATTGGTGACCAACTTATTCCAGTATTTGTAGATAATGGATTACTTAGAGCAAACGAAAGAGAACAAGTAGAAGCTATGTTTAAAAGTAGAGGTGTAAACCTTATAACTTGTGATGCTAGTGAGATTTTTCTTTCAAAATTGGCTGGTGTTACAGACCCTGAAACAAAAAGAAAAATTATTGGTGAAACATTTATTCAAGTATTTGATGAAGAAGCAAAAAAACATGATGGTATTGAGTTTTTAGCTCAAGGTACACTTTATACAGATGTTATAGAATCAGTATCAGTAAAAGGACCTTCAAAAACAATCAAATCACACCACAATGTTGGTGGACTTCCTGATTGGATGACATTTGAGTTAATTGAGCCATTAAGAGAAATTTTCAAAGATGAAGTAAGACTTCTAGGATTAGAACTAGGACTTCCAAAAGATATGATTGGACGTCATCCTTTCCCAGGTCCTGGACTAGCTATCAGAGTTATGGGAGATGTAAATAAACCAGATTTAGATCTTCTTAGACGTGCAGATGTTATCATGCTAGATGTTTTACATGCTACAGGATATTATGACAAAACATGGCAAGCATTTACAGTACTACTAAACGTAAAATCAGTAGGTGTTATGGGTGATAACAGAACTTATGATAACACAGTATGTGTTAGAATAGTAGAAGCAACAGATGGTATGACAGCAACATTTGCACATATTCCTCATGATATTTTAGAGACAATCTCTAGAAGAATCATCAATGAGGTTGATGGGATTAATAGAGTGGTATATGATATCAGCTCAAAACCACCAGCAACGATAGAGTGGGAATAAAAGCGATAGCTTTTATTCATCTTGCACTAGATTTAGGTTCGAGGTACTTTTAGTACATCTTCACCTAAATTTAGCACAATCTAAACAAAATCTCTCGCTTTTAAGATATTACTGCTTTATTCGAGGTTAGAATAATTTTCTAACGAAAGCTTTTCCTCGTTTTATTTTAAAAATCTAATGGACTTTTTATTTCATTTTTATTTAACTCTTTTACTACGTGTGTATATATCATTGTTGTTTCTATTGATTTATGTCCTAAAAGCTCTTGAATACTTCGTATATCTGTGCCACTCTGCAAAAGATGAGTTGCGTAAGAGTGTCTAAAAATATGAGAGGTTACTCTTTTATCTATATTTGATTTTTCAACTGCATTTTTTATATTTCTACTTAAAGTTACATCTAAAATATGATGTCGTCTTTGTTTTCCAGTTCTTGGGTCTTTTGAGATTTTATTCATAGGAAAAACATATTGCCATTTGGTTTCATATTTAGCCTTGGGAAATTTACGTTCAAGTGCATAAGGTATATATACGCTTCCATATCCATTGTTTAAATCTCTTTGGTGAAGCTCTTTTACTTTTTGTACTTGAATTTCAAGTTCATTTTTTATTTTTAATGGAAGTGGCAACGTTCTATCTTTGAGAGATTTACTATCCCAAATATAAATTTTATTAAAACCCTTGTGCTTGCACTCTCTTTGAGAAAGTCTATGTCTTTGACACGGATATTTTGTGCTTCTTTCATTCTTAATCCACATCCGTACATAAGCTTTACCATTAGTTGATAAACACCCGTCATATTTAATATAATACTTCTTACTTCATCTATAGTAAGCACTACTGGAATATGTTTTCTCTCTTTGGCTCTTAGCGCTTGAATGTTCTGATCTTTTAATGAGATATTTAAAACTTGTTCATATAAAAATAATATTGCATTAAATGCTTGATTCTGAGTTGTTGGACTTACATTTAGTTTTGTGGCAAGATAGGTTAAAAAATGTTCTATATCATTTTTGCCCATATCCTTTGGGTGTCTTTTATTATGGTAAAGAATATATCTTTTAGCCCAGCCAATATAACTTTGCTCTGTTTTTATACTGTAATGTTTAAATCTTATTTTATCACTCATAATATTAGTAATTTTTTGCCCATTTTTAACTCCTGATATATTTAGCATTTTGTTAAACTATTACGATTTTTAATCAATAGCATAACATTTTGATAAGCTATTACGGATATACGTTAATAGTCTAACATTAAAAATTATATCAAATATACAATTTAGATTTAAAAAATATTACATATTGTAATATATTATTTAAAATATGCTATAACTAAACTATTTAAGGGCTTTATGATGATTTAATATCTTATCATAAAAAGTGTAGTCCTATTAGGTGATTTTATCATTATTTATATATAATGTATTACTAATAAATAGTTATGCATAGATAAAAAAGGGAAAACATATGGGGCTTAAAATTCATTCAATAGCTGAAATCCCAGAGGGCGTTTCACGTAGCTATTACATGTATGTGCTTGACTACTACAATTGGGACGAACCTATCGGCAATACGTTGAGATCAAACTTCGATCGCATGGCTGAGTTTGCCTCAAAAAATGACGCAGTGATAATTCAGCCAGTAGGTGAAAGTCATTTCTTCTCAGATTTATTATCATGGGAAAGTATCAATGGAATGAAGCCCGAAGACATACTGCCTGCCATTATGATCACATCTATCCATCCAAGCTATTTTTTGGAGCGAAATGATCAGCACTGTAGTGGAGAATTAATTCCAAAAGATGAAATAATCCTCATCCAACTTAAAGAAATTTGCCCAACCCCCTCTGATGTCATCAAGGTCATCGAACAGATTTTTGCAGATATAAAGGAAAAGAAAAACATTCGTGACTTTGAGATCAAGAAGAGACAAAAAGCTGGCGTGGGCAAAGCGCTAACGGATTCATTAATACTCAAACCTAGCTTCATGGGTGTAGGTATAGATATTAAAGAGGCATTTTCTGTGTTCAAGAGGAAAAATGCATAACAAATCAGTGGAGCCAATCAAAAAGCCGCGAGCGGCTTTTTGATTGCTCATTTTAAACGTTATGTTGCGTTGAATAAACCAATTAGGAGAAGAAAATTGAAAAATTTTGGTGTTATCGAGCTTATTAGTAAATTTCTGATTTTGATTACTATAGGTATTCAATTTCTTATTCTCCAACCACTAAATGAAAAGTTTAGTAATGAACAATTTCAAATACTTAAGCAATCAATTGAAAAGAATCAAAACATTATAAACCATATGAAAGAGTTACTGTCCAAATACGAAAAAAATAATCAATCAAAGTCTGAAATAAATATAAGTGAAGAGCAGATAGTTATTGCTTTACAAGCAGTTGCCAATGCTAAATCATGTTCAAAACTAATACTTGGTGAAGAAAGAACAAATAACTTTATAAACAACGCAAATGAAAAAGTCACAGTTGAAAATATGCTCGAATATACTCTTCTAATTGCAAATGAAATTTCACCAGAAGAATTTGATTCATTTACAGATTGTTTTCTTGGACGCTATAATAAAGAAGTAATAGATGTAATTACAAGTTTTCAAGCATTTACTCAAGAGATTGGAGATTCAATAGTTGAAGAAAGTATTATTAAGCCATTAGCAGTACAATTTTACACTGTCTTTTCTTGGATAAACTTCATATTTTTCTTATTAGGAACACTCTTGTCTATCTGGGCTAGAAGAATTGAATTAAGTTACATGGAACATTCAGGTATCCATGGAAATTATGATATAAAAACATAACAAAACTTACAAATGAACAAGGTACTAATGGCTTTTATGACAAATCTAGCTAAACTTTTTTATCAAGTTTTACTAAGTTTACAAAATTACAGAACTCTACCTTGTCACTTAAATTAAACGTTAGGAATACAAGTAGATGATAAAAGTAACACTTTACGCAAGTTTAATCGTTGCATCTTTTTTTTCAATTTTGTCTTTAATCTTTTATTTTGGGGATTGGAGTAGATTAATTTATGTTTTTGTTATGAGTCTTTTTATTGGTCTTGTTTTAGCTCCTGAAATAGAACCAAAAGCTTTTAAGAAACCATGGCTATTTCAAATACTTGGAGGAGCTATATTTGGTATTATATTAGCAATATTTTTTAGTTTTGAAATAAATGGAATAATTGCATTGGCAGGGATATTTGCTTTTTTAGGTTTTACAGCATCATCATGGCTAAAGTATTTTCATGGATTTTAAATTCTTAACAAAACATTGAAATAATACCCCAGAGAATGAATCTCCATTTTTAATCTAACAATCACAAAATTTATACTAAAAAAAGCTGTTTACAAAATACTTTTCGGAACTACTCTCCTAATTTTCACCTTAACTCTTTTTCCTAAATCCACTTTACTATCAGGGTTCCATTTTAAAGATATTTTCCAAGCGTTTTCCTCTTTCATCTCTTCTTCCATTCCAGATTTAATCTCTTTTGCTATTTTTTTAGAAGGGATGATTACAAAATTTTCTGTGTTTAGGTTTGCACTTCTTGGGTCGATGTTATATGTTCCTATTACACTTATTTCATCATCTACAACCATTGATTTTGCATGTAGTCCAAATATTGGAGCTTTTTTTAGTTGGTTTTGCATAACTTCTGACATGATTTTTTGTCTTATTTTTGCATCAGGTTTAAACTCATATATTTCAATTCCTGTTTTAAGTAGTTCTTCTCTATCTCTTTGGTAGCCATTGAAGGCTTCAAGGTTATCTGTAGAGGCTAAACTATTAGTTAGGATTTTTATTTTTATTCCTTTTTGTGTAAGAGTTTTTAATATTTCTCTTGTTTTTTTAGTAGTTATCAAATAGGGACTTTGTATATATACAGATTTTTTACTTGATTTTAACAATGAAATAAGTCTATCTGTAGATACACCTCCACCTGCTAAAAATTTATTTGCAGTATTCTTACCTGGTATATCTGATATATACTCAACATTATCAAGCCATTGTATTTTTTTCTCTTCTTGAATCTCTTTGATAGCTTTTGGAATATCATTTATCTTTTTTCTAACAGAGGGGACAAAATTTTTTGGATTACACGCATATTTATTTAGTTTAGTAAAAATTGGTGTTTTAGTTTGAGAATTATCACTTTTTATTAAATCTTCTACTTTTACACTTAAGCTATTTTCCCAAAACTCATCAAAAGATTTTTGGATATTTTTTGTAATACCACCTACTAATAACACATCTCTATCACGAAAATTATATTCATGGTCATATCCAAAATACTCATCTGCTATATTTCTTCCTCCTGTAATTGAAACTTTTCCATCAACTGTAAATGTTTTATTATGCATTCTTTGGTTTAGTTTATGAAAATCTGTGCTTAAATTTATGATTTTATCAAAGATATTTTTGCCAATATTTGCCATGGGGTTATAGATTTTTATTTCGATATTTTTATGGGATGCTATTTTCAACAGATCTTCACCACTAGCCTCAACCATAATATCATCTACAAGTACTCTAACTCTTACTCCTCTATTTGCTGCTTGGATTAAATAGTTTGTGGCTATTAAACCTATATTATCAGTTGAGAAAATAAAATATTGTACATCAATAGTTTTTTGTGCTTTTTTTGCTAGCCATGCACGAGATAACATAGCTTCGATTCCTTGTTCTAGTACGTAAACACCAGTTTTACTTTTCATTTTAATCTCTACATCTTTTAGATAGTGGGATAACATCAAATCATCTTTATTAGAGCTACAATTATCTATTGTAGAAGCAAATAAGCTATTGTTTAAAATAAAAAATGTAAATATAAGTATATATAGTTTGGTAATAATTTGCAATATTTTAGTCCTTTTTTAAAGATTATAAATGATTAGATTTATAATTCTTTGGATTATACTTTTATCTTAGTTATTAAATAATAAAATAGCCTATTTTATCTATTTGAATATATTTTATAATCTTTGTATTATTTTATTTAAACTTTCTCTTTAAAATAACACCCTAGAGGTTGAATCTTTACTTTTAAAAATGTTGAAAAATCAGATTTAGATGAGTTGAAAAACTGATGCAACTTTTTCGGTATAAAAAGTTTATTAGTGATTTAAAAAAAGCGAATCTTTCTAATTCTCAGTTTGAAAAGATGATTAAATATTTTAATCTATTTTTATAGAAACTCATAGCCAACTTTTTAAATAACTTATCTTATTGCAAATTGCATTTTTTTAAAGTAAAATATCCTCAATGAAAATCTCATATCACCGTAGACGTAAAATAAAAACTAGAAGAATAGCCATAAAAGAACTACTTTCAAATGGCATTTCTGATCCAAAAAAGTTAGCAAAAGAGCTTAAAGTTACTATTCCTACTATCAAAAGAGATTTGGAAGCTATGAAAACTATGAGTGAAGAGGATTTTAGTTTTCAAAAAAGAGAAACTTCCCAAGAGATACTTGATAAAAAAGATGAAATCTTACGAATGCTCGATGATGAAGAGTATTATACTCTTAATGGTGATATAAATATCAGTAAAATAATGCAAGAACTTAAAACAAGTAGAGCCACTGTTGTGTCTGTTTTAAATGGTGAATAAGATTTATAAATATAATTTTAGTTTCATATTCATTTGGTAAAGTGCCTATTTAGTAACTTTAAGTTATCTTTTAAATGTAAATTTATTGAAACAATTAAATTACTTGCGCTTAAAATTTTTAGGACAAAATACTAAATAATATAGTCTTGATTTAGAAGAACTTGTAGCTTTGTATGAGTATCTTTTATATATAAAAAATAAGTAAATATTTGAAATATCATTTGAATAAAAGATAATTTTTGTTATGATTTAAAATAACTATATAAATAACTTATATAGTTATTCTATATTTGAAGGAAAAAAATGAAAAAAATCATATTTGTATTCTTGCTGTTTTTAAATATTATTATGGCAAATTCTAATATTACCCCAGAAACTGTTATGTATGGAAATTGTCTTAATAGTTATGAAAAAAAGTATATAAAAAGTTCTAAAAATAAAGCTTTTGCATATGCAATGCAAAGCAATGGAAAATCTTCTTGTGGTTGGGGAAATAAATATAAAACTATAGAAGAGGCTAGAGATGCAGCTTTAAAATATTGTAATAAAAGAAAACTAAATGTTGAGTGTAAAGTTATTGATGAAAATGGAAAACTTATAGTAAAAGAAGGTGATTTTATTCCAATTGTTCCAAAATCAAATAGATATTTGTCAAAAGATGAATACATTATATACCTTGAAAATGGTAAAGAGATCATAAATAGTAGTAAATGTCTTACTTCTTTTAAATTTTACCTTCGAGGTAAACAACATCAATCTTTTTATTTTGCTAGAGATAGTAAAGGAAATGAAGTGTGTGGTAAAAGTAATAACAAATTTTCTATTCAAGAAGCAAAATCTTTTGCCTTCTCTGAATGTAATAAAGATTTGAAGAAAAAAAATGTAAATGCAATATGTAAACCATATGCAATAAACTTTGAAATTGTAGGAAAAGCAGAAGATTTTGCTTATGTGAAAGGAAAATCTGATTATTTGAATGCTATTTACAGAGGAAAATTAAATAAGATTAAAAAATATATTTCTGAAAATGCTGATATAAATGCTATTGCAAAAGATGGTAGTTCTCCTATTTTTGTTGCTGCTACTATGGGTGATGAAGAATTTTTTCTCTCTTTAGTTGAAAGAAAAGCTAATCTTAAACAAGTAATGAACAACGGTAGCAATCTATTAATAGCAGCTGTAGCAGGGGAAAACCCAAATATCGTAAGATACTTATTGTCAAGAGGATTCGATATAAATTCGCAAAATGATAAAGGGTATACTCCATTACATATTGCTTTTGGGAAGCTTAATACTTATCTTATTAAGATTTTAATGCAAGAGGGAGCTGATGCAACTATAAAAAATAAAGAAGGTGTAAGTGGATATGATTTAGCCAAAAAATGGAAACTTAATCTTGATATACTAAAAAAGATAGATATAAATCGAAAAAAAGATAATTGTAATCAAGTATTTTATGCTGCTAAAAATGGAGATGTTTTAGGTTTGAAAAAATTAGCAGAATTGAAAGCTAATTTTAAACAATCATGCGATTTTGATTCAATTACACTTGATTTTTCAAAAGATGATGAGAGAATAATTAAAATACTTCTTGACAATGGGATAGATGTAAATGTTAAAAATAATAGAGGCGAAACAGCATTGATGAATGCAAAAACTGCTAAAAAAGTAAAAATTCTTTTATCTTTAGGAGCAGATAAGATGATTAAAGACAAAAATGGTAAAACAGCCTATGAACGCATTAAAAATGATAAGTATGTGAGTAAAGAGATAAAAAATTTACTTAAGTATTAAGACGTAAGTATTGTGTGTATTAAATAAATATTAATGCACCAAAACTTACAGAAAGATTCCTAATTTTTAAATCAAAATTAGGAGTAATTGTATAAAATCTATAAAGTTTTGATTTTAGCGCTTTTTAAAAAGAACTAAGTAAGATGTGTGTTTATTACTTGAAAAGGTATTATAGTTGTTATAAAATATAGCTATTAAGAGATTTCTTTATATAATAAACAAAAAGGAAAATCTTGTCATTTGATACATTCAATCTATCTTCAGAACTTACAAAAGCATTAGAAAAAAACAACTATAAAATACCAACTTCTATACAAACAAAAGTTATACCTCTTGTAAAAACAAAACAAGATATTATGGCACAAGCCAAAACTGGAAGTGGAAAAACAGCTAGTTTTGTTATCCCAATACTAGAAGCACTAAAAGAAAACAAATCAGAAAAAAAAGCCCAGAAAAAAGATGAGATAAAAGTTCTAGTCTTGGCTCCCACAAGAGAATTGACTCTACAAATTGCTCAAACATTTTCAAATTTAAGTGAATATTTTTCAAAGCAACCTAGTATTGTATCTGTTATAGGTGGAGAGAAAATTGGAGATCAACTTTTAAAGATACAAAAAGGGTGTGATATTGTAGTTGCTACTTCTGGAAGATTGGTAGATATCATAGGTAAAAAACAGATTGATTTAGGCACTATTGAATATTTTGTTTTAGATGAAGCTGATAAGATGTTGGATTTAGGGTTTGTTCAAGAGCTTGATGAGATTTTAAAGATTATTCCAAAGCAAAGACAAAATCTGTTATTTTCTGCAACATATTCGCCAAAGGTTATCGATATAGCTTCAAAGATAACTACTAAGGCTATAAAAGTTGAAGTTGAAGATACAAGTATTCATGTGGAAGAGATAACTCAAAGGGCAATATTTGTAAAAAAAGAGGATAGAAGTGAACTTTTAAGATACCTAATAAAACAAAACAATTTCAAATCAGTTTTAGTTTTTATGGCAAATAAAAGAGCTGCAGATAATATAGCAAATAAGTTTATAAAAAAAGGCTACGAAGCAGAATCTTTCCATGGAGATTTAACCCAAGAGGAGAGAAATCTAACTCTTGATGATTTTAAAAATAAAAAAATAGATATTTTATTTTCTACTGATATTGCTTCAAGAGGTTTACATATTGATGATATAGATTGTGTTATCAATTTTGATTTGCCAAGAAGTACAGAAGATTATATCCATAGAATAGGAAGAACAGCCAGAGCAGGTAAAACTGGAACAGCAATATCTTTTTTAGACAATGAAAACCTAAACCACTTCAAACTAATAGAAAAAAGATATAAATTAGATATAACAAAAGAGCAAATAGATGGTTTCGATTTTACTTTAATAGAGCAAAAGAAACAAAAAGGCTCACGACCTGTAAAAGGGAAAAGAAAAAGTAAAAAAGATAAGTTAAGAGAGCAAGGACTAAGATAATTATCTTGAAGAATCTACCAATATATGAAGTCTTAGATGAGATAAAAAACACTCTAAATACAAACTCAACACTAATACTTGAAGCTCCACCAGGAGCTGGGAAAAGTACAGTTGTTCCAATTTCACTTCTAAAAGAATCTTGGCTTGATGGAAAGATGATTATAATGCTTGAACCAAGACGAGTAGCAGCTAGAATGGTAGCTTTACAAATGGCAAGATTACTAGGGGAAGAAGTAGGGCAAAGTGTAGGTTATCAAGTCAAAATGGAGAGTTGTTTTTCAAAAGAGACTAAACTTCTAGTTGTAACAGAAGCAATACTAGTTCGAAAACTTCAAAGTGATCAAGCTTTAGAAGATGTAGCTATGATAATCTTTGATGAGTTCCATGAAAGAAGTATCCATACTGATTTATCCCTTGCTTTATCTTTGCAAGTGCAAGAGTTACTAAGGGATGATTTAAAACTACTTATTATGTCTGCAACTTTAAACTCAAGTGCTTTAAAAACTCTTTTAGGAGAAGTTCCTGTTATAAGTTCCAAAGGTAGAAGTTATGAGGTGGAAGAGGTTTTTTTAGAAGCAAATATAAAACAGCCAGATTTCAAATCAATAAACACTCTTCTTTTAAATACAGTTTTAAAATCAATAAAAGAGGATGAAGGGGATATTTTAGTTTTTTTAGCAGGGGCTAAAGAGATAACTACTTTACAAAACTTTTTATGTGATGCTTTAAAAGATCAAGATATAGAGATTTTTCCTTTATATTCAGCTTTGAGTAAATCGATGCAAGATAAAGCATTAAATCCATCAAACAAAAGAAAGATAATACTCTCAACAAATATAGCTCAGACTTCATTAACTATAGAAGGGGTAAAAGTAGTAATAGACTCAGGACTAGAAAAACAATCTTCATATAACTATTCAAATGCAATGAATCATCTAAATCTTACTTTTATCTCAAAAGATAGTGCAGTCCAAAGAGCAGGGCGAGCAGGAAGAGTAAGCTTAGGAAAGTGTTATAAACTTTGGCACAAGGGTAAAATACTACAAGAAACAACAAAACCAGAGATATTAAGAACTGATTTAAGCTCCTTTTTTCTAGATATTGCCATTTGGGGTGTTGAGGATATAAAAGAGTTGAAGTTTTTAGATTATCCAAATAAAGAGGTGGAAAGTAGCACTAAACTTATGCTTCAAGAGCTTAAGATGTTGGATAGTAATTTTGAGATAACAACAATGGGTAAAAAAGCTTTAGGCCTTGGAGTTAATCCAAGATTTGCTTTTATGATAATAAAAGCAAATGAATTAGGCTTTGCTTATGAAGCCTGTCTTTTAAGTGCACAATTAAGTGAAAAAGATATCTTTAAAGGGATGTTTTCAAATAGTGATATCTATACAAGGTTTATCCATCTTTATGAGAAAGACTTGGATAGTTCTTATATCAAAAAGTTCCAAGCAAATATTATCTTAAAACAAGCCCAGTTTTTTTATACCAAATTAAAAGCTTGTGAAGAGGTAAAAAAGTGCAAAAACAAAATAGATGAAGAGAGCTTAGCTATTTTACTTCTTTTTGCATATCCTGATAGATTGGCATGCCAAAGGGGCAAAAACGACAATAAATATAAACTAAGTAATGGCAAAGGGGCTATTTTAAATAGTGAGGATAATCTGTTTAATGAGGAGTTTCTTATAACACCTGTTTTAAATGCCCAAAACAAAGACTCCTATATAAATCAAGCTTTAAAAATCTCACTAAAAACCATAGAAAAAGAGTTTGCAGATTATATACAAGTAAAAGAATCAATCACTTATAACAAAGAGAATAAAAAGTTTGATATAAGACAAACAAGCTACTTTTATGAGCTAGAATTATACTCAAAACCTGTAGCTATAGATGATAAACACGATTTTTCTAAGCTATTCTTAGAGCTTATTAGAAGTGAAGGTTTGAGCCTTTTAACTTGGAGTAAAAAAGCTATTGATTTAAAACAAAGGCTTGTTTTTATTAATACACATCTGGATATAGAGTTGCCTGATTTTTCAGATGAGTATTTGTTGGATAGTTTAGAGGAGTGGTTAAGTCTTTATTTATCAAATATAAAAACTATTAAGGAGCTTGAAGCTTTAGATATCTATTCTATACTTTTAGGTACAATACCTTGGGATATGCAACAGCAAATAGATATCTTGGCACCCACACATATAAAAGTGCCTAGTGGTTCAAATATAAAGATTGATTACTCAAATTCTCAAACACCTATATTGGCTGTAAAGATTCAAGAGATGTTTGGACAAAGTGATACTCCAAAGATTTTAAACAATAGTTTTGCTTTACAAATACATCTTTTAAGTCCAGCATTAAGACCAATACAAATAACATACGATTTAAAAAGCTTTTGGGAAAACTCATATGATGAGGTTAAAAAAGAGCTTTTTTCTAAATACAAAAAACACTATTGGCCGGATAATCCTTTTGAAGCAATAGCTACAAACAAAACTAAAAAAAATATGAAATAATCATCTAGGAGAGACTATGAAAAAAGTTTATATAACAGATAAAATAACAAATCCAGATATAGAAAAAGAGATTTTAGGGGATGAAATCTCACCTGAACTTCATGAAGGTATTGAAGTATTATTGGTTTGGCATAAAAAAATTACAAATGAATTTATAGATTCTTTACCAAATCTAAAAGCGATGGTAAGATATGGTGTTGGATATGATGTTTTCCAAGATTTAGAATATATCAAACAAAAAGGTATTTATGCTTCAAATACTCCTGATTATGGTACAGAAGAGGTTAGTGATACAGCTATTGCCATGATTATGAATATTGCACGAGGAATTACAAGATATGATTATCAGTGTAGAGAGTATGAAGATGGCTCTTGGCAAACTAATACCCTAAAATATATCAAAAGAAATAGTGATTATAAAGTTGGTGTAATAGGAGCTGGAAGAATAGGGGGAAGTGTAGTCTTAAAAGCAAATGCCCTTAGGTTTCAAACATACTTTTATGACCCATATCTTTCAAGTGGTACAGAAAAGATGCTTGGAGCAAAAAGAGTTGATAACTTAGATGAACTTCTAAAAACTTGCGACATCATATCTATAAATTGCCCTTTAAACTCTGATACAGATGGTATGGTAAACGAAGAGTTTATCTCAAAAATGAAAAAAGGTGCTTCTATAGTAAACACAGCACGTGGAGCTATAGTAAAAGATTTAGATGTCTTTTATGAGCCTTTAAAAAGTGGACAACTAAATTGTGTAAACCTTGATGTACTTCCAAGTGAACCACCAAAAGATGGCCTTATGATAGATGCATGGAGAGCAAAAGAGAAGTGGCTTGATGGAAGGTTTTTGATAAATCCACACTCAGCATTTTATAGCGATAAAGCATATTTTGAGATGAGACAAAAAGCAGCTTTAAATGTAAAAAGAGTTTTAGAAGGCAAAACCCCTATAAATATTGTAAATGGTTTAAAATAAGTATATAAAAAATAAATTATATTATTTATTATTTTAAGTTTGAATTATGTAAAATTCTTCTTTAACAATAAAAGGAGAATTTTAAGATGAATATAAAAAATTTTTTGTTTTTATCTAGTAGTTTATTTTTAGTAGCTTGCTCAAATCCAAAAGAGGTAAGTAAATCAAACTTTAAAGATGCAATACAAGAATATCTTACTCAAAATAAACCATGTATCAGTTATTCGAAATTTCCATTTCAAATATCTGAATCAGAATTTTATTATAAAGATAGACTTAGGATTCTTGATGAATTGGTTTCTATTGGTTTTCTTACATCTGAAAAAACTGAAAAAGAGAAAATGTTTAGTAGAAAACATGAAAAAGAACCAGCAATGACTTATTCATTAACTGATGCTGGTAAAGCAGTTTTAACTAAAGATGATGATGGAAGTTCTTTTTGTTATGGTGAATATAATGTTGTAGAAATAAGAAATTTTTCTGAACCAGTAGTCTTTATGGGTAAAAAAATGTCTGAGGTTAGATATAGTTATAAAATGGAAAACATTCCAGATTGGTTTAAAAACAGTAAGTTTATGAAAGAAAAAAATTGGAATGGGGACTGGAATATGGGGATATCTGAAAATATTGCTTCAATAGAAAAACCTATAAAAACAAAAACTATTTTAGTGCTTACAAATGATGGATGGATGGAAGAAAGGTTATTTAGAAAATTAAATTAAAGTAGTTCGCTTTTAAAACCTTTTGATATAAATATATTCGCTATTAATTCGCATTTAAAATCTTTTTTATAAATTTTAACTAAAATGCCACTATCAAAAAGGTTATAAATGTCAGAAAAATTAAAATCAATAGATAGAGGTGTTTTATTTATGCTTATAAGTGCTTTGTTTGGAGCACTTAATGGAGCTGTTGCAAAGTTTTTATCTCAAAGTATGGATCCTCTTGAAATAGTTTTTTATAGAAACCTTATAGGTGTAGTTATTATACTTTTTAGCATAAAAAAATTTTCTGTTTCTATAGATACTTCAAAATTACATTTACTTTTTCTAAGAGGTCTATTTGGGGCTTTAGCCATGGTATTGTTTTTTTATACTATTGCAACCATTCCTTTAGGAGAAGCTGTGGTGTTAAATAAAACTTCACCATTTTTTGTTACTATTTTGGCTTTTTATCTAATGAAAGAAACAATAAATTTTCGTACTTTTATTGCCTTAATCATTGGGTTTTTAGGAGTGATTTTTATTATGAAACCTTTTGGTGTAGATGTTTCTTTTGAACATTTCTTAGGTGTATTAGGTGGTTTTTTTGCAGCAGCTGCTTATGCAACAATAAAAAAGATAAAAGATATATATGATGCTAGAATTATTATGCTGTCTTTTATGTCAGTTGGTATGATTATTCCTCTTTTATTGTTTTTATTTACACCTTTAGTTAGTTTTCAAATCCACACAGATATTTTTGTTTGGACACTTATCGTTTTGATGGCTATTATCTCAACAACTTCGCAATGGTTTTTAACAAGAGCTTATAGTCTTAGTAACGCTAGTATTATTGGAGTAGTAAGTTATACAAATATACCTTTTGCTATAGGATTTGGCGTAATACTTGGAGATTTATTTCCTGATATATATACTTTTGTGGGTATTGCTTTTATTGTAATTGGAGGTATTTTAGTTAGTAAAAATAGTTCTTCAAAAACCTAATTTGAATATTGAAATTAAAATTATAAAAAATAATCATATTTTAAAATTAGTTTTTTACAGATATTTTTCATTTTTAAGGATGATTGATATAGAATAATATATGAATAAATATTCATTCCTTATTAACTGCTAAAGGAGAACTTTTATAATGAAAGAAGATAAAGCAAGTTCTACCGCGTATACTGTATTACATGGGATATTACATACAATAAACAATCCAAAACTAAAAGATTTAGTTGATAAAGAAACTGTTACAGCTTGTACTAAAATACTTTCTGCAACTTCCCAAGGGCGTAAACGTCTTGAAGAGTTAAAAAGTCCAATTAAAAGAAAAATACTTCCCTTTTTAGAGTGGCTTTTAATGCCAGGAATCACATTGAACTATATTTTAAGAAAAAAATTTATAGAAGAGAAAGTTTTAGAAGCTATTGAAAATGGTACTACTCAAATTATAAATATAGGTGCAGGATTTGATACTTTAGCGTGGAGACTTAGTAAGAGATATCCTACACTTAATTTTATAGAGATAGATCATCCAGCCACAAGTAAAGATAAAACAAAAGCTATTTTTGATTTAGATTCTGTATTTTCAAATCTACATTTTATTGCAGCAGACTTAAGTAAAGTCTCTTTAGATAGTGTGCTTCAAGATTGTAATGGATTTGATGCAACGCAAAAAACATTATATATATGTGAAGGGGTTTTGATGTACCTTAATGAGATACATGTAAGTGCATTGTTTAATTCTCTTAGAAACCTTACAGGAAAAGATACTATTTTTATTTTTAGTTGTATGGAACCTCCTCAAAGTAGTAAAAATAATATTCGAGTACTATTATATCTTTATCTTAAACTTAAAAATGAAAAATATCTTTGGTATAAAAAAGATACAGACTTACCAAATTTTATTAATAAACATAATTATAGGCTTTTAGATATGGCTGATAGCCAAATATATAGAGAAAAGTATCTTCCAATAAATTATGATGGCACTCTTCATCAAGGGGAATATGTCGTTGTCGTGAAAGTAGATTAATATGAAATATCATTTTATTCATGTGACTAATAAAGAGATTTTAGATAAAGTTCATCGTTTTCGATATAAAGTTATGCACAATGAATTAGGATGGATTGAAGCTAATCCAAATGGAAAAGAAAGGGATGTATATGATAATTATAGTAATCAGTTTGCAATATTAAATTTGGATGGAGAGATTTGTTGTACTATGCGATTAATTCATCATTCACCAATAGGATATCCCACGGAAAGATTTTTGGATATAAATCAGCACTCTTTTCAACAAAATAGAGATAAGTTAGCAGAAATGTCAAGAATATTTATTGATCCTAGATACAGAAATATGCATGAAACCAAGATTTTTATCAGTACTATAGTAAAAAGTCTTGCCTATGAAAAGATAAAAGAGCATGGTATAGAACACTGTTATGGCATGTTGGAACAAAAATTTTTAAAGTTAGTCAATATGTTTAAAATACCCTACAAGCCTATTAGTAAGCTTGAACAAGATTATGATAAATTTAAATATCCTAGTATATTACATGTAGAAGAGTTAGAACTACAAAATCCACAGCTTGAAAAATATTGGGATATAAATAAAAAAGTTTCACAATCACATTTAGACAAAAATTTTAAACCTGAAGATATAATTATATAAAAATTATATAAAATGTAAAATAATATTTTTATATTAAGATAATTTAAGCATTGAACAGTTTATATATGCTAGAATAATTATCAAATGCTTAGAGGGCTTAAAGAACATAAATAATAGAATTATTTAAGAGTTATTATTTTAAGCTATTATAAATTAAGGGAGAAAAGTTTGAACTGTAAGTTTTTTTGGAATTTTTTTAGTTCTAGTTCACTTCTTTTTATGAGTTTTACAACTTTAAATGCTCAAAGTAATTCTATTTTAAACTCAATCACTAACGATATGGATAGGTTTAATAGTGTTGCAACAATAACAAAACAAAATGAGCAGTACCAACCATATATAATATCTGTATTCCAAGGTAAAGAATTAGAAAAATTAGGTATATCAAACCTAAAAGAAGCTCTTACTCTTGTACCTGGAGTAGATATGACTACTGATAACTTCAATAATCAAACCTCTATTTTTCGTGGATCTAATTCTTTAGCTTATGGTCAGACAAAACTTTTTATTGATGATGTTTTAGTTAACAACCTTTTCTTTGATGCTTATTCAGAATATCTTGCTATGCCAATAGAGATGATAAAAAGATTAGAAGTAGTAAGAGGTCCTGGAAGTAAAACAAATGGTGTAAATGCTTATGCTGGTTCAATAAATATAATCACATATGCTGAAGATTTTAAAGATTTTGAGTCAAAAGATAAGTTGATTTTTAAATATGGTTCATATGATTATAGAATGGGTGGTTTTATAAAAAAATTTAAAACTGAAAAACTTGATGCAATGGTAGATTTTTATTATCAACAAGATAATAAAAATCTTTACGCTGGTCCAGATGGTTATTCTCAAGGTTCTATGAGTATTCCAGGATTATATGATAATACCGGTTTATCTCAAACAGGTGATGCTCCTGTATGGTTAAAAGATTATTCTTTAGGACTTAATCTAAAATATGAAGATTTTTCTTTAAAAGGTCGAATACTTGAACATTCACAAGGTAGTGCATATGGTATTAATCTTTCTTTACCAAAAGATGATGATAGATTAAAACTACCAAGCTACTACCTAGAACTTGGTTATGAAAAAGATTTTGGTAATTACAATATTGATATAAAAGCTGGAGTAAAATATGACTCATTTGATTCTAAAGCTAAATTAGGTCCAGATGGTGTGAATTTTATGGATTATCCAGTATTTATTAATAGTGGTGCAACTGTAATCAATCCTGTAACTTTTCCAGATGGTATTTATGGAGAACACTTAGCAAAACAAAGAACATTATATCAATCAAGTTACCTTACATATAGTGGGTTTGACCAACATATAATAACTGCAGGTTATCGACTAATAAGAGAAGAGACTATAGATATGGTTTCAAAACTATCAAATTGGACAACAGGTGATGTTGCACTTGTTGATTATACAGATACTTTTCCATTTTTTGATAAAGATGCAAAACGAAATATTCAGATTTTTTCTTTGCAAGATGAATTTCAATATAAAAATAACCTAAGTTTTATTTATGGTTTTAATTATGAACAAACATCTTATAAAGATGCAGGGTTTGAACCTAGAATCTCTATGGTTTATCAGCAAGATTCAGAAAATATATATAAAGCAATATATAGTCGTGCACATAGAAATCCTTCATGGCAAGAGATGTTTACTGCAAACAATGCTGCAAGAACTGGAAGTACAAATTTAGAACCAGAAAAAGTAGATGCATTTGAATTAGCATATATTAAGAAGTTTTCTATGGATAAATATTTACAAACAAATCTTTTTTATTTACAAAACAAAAATCAAATATATAACTCAGCAACAGACCCTATGTATAGGAATGTTTTAGATACTGATATATATGGTTTAGAACTTGAATATACAGGTTATATCACTGCTTCTGATAAATTATATTTAAATTATTCATATGTAACAGGTGATTCAAAAGTTAAAACAACTGGTGTGGAAACAGATTTAACAAATGTAGCTCACCATTTGGTAAAAGGATATTATATTTATAATCTTGATGATGATTTAACTCTTAGTGGTATTTTAAAATATGTTAGTTCTAAAGATAGGATACCAGAAGACACTAGAAAAAAAGTACCAGGATATACTACATTGGATGCAACATTAAATTATAAAAACCATAAATATGACTATGATATTACATTTAGTATAAAAAATATTTTTGATACAAATGTAGTTTATCCATCAACTCCAAATACTTATATAGAAGATTATGCCCAAGAGGGTAGAACCTTTTTAGTAAGTATAAGAAAGGAGTTTTAAATGAAAAAGATTATTTTTCTTTATTTAATTCTCATTAATATTGCTTTTGGATACAACTACGATGATGTAGTACTAAAAGCTCAAGCTTCTATCTTCCCTAAAGTTATACTTTTAGATAAAAAGATTGAAGAGAAACTTATTGACGGTAAAATAGTTTATTCAATAATTTATGATAAAACAGATTATATGACGGCAGTATCTATTAAAGACTTTATAGATAAAAATTTTAAAGGACAGCTAGATACTTATGATTATAAGATAAATTTAGTTGACTTTAGAGATTTTTCATTTGAAACAAATACTTCTGCTATATATGTACTTAATTTAAGTGATCATATTGAAGAGATTGCAACTATTGCTAATCAAAAAGGTATAATTTCATTTTCATATGATATTAATAATCTTAAAAAAGGTTTGATGTTTTCATTAGTAATTGAAAAATCAACTGTGTTATATCTAAAAAAAGAGATTTTACTGACAAAAAAAATAGAGTTTGTTGATGCATTATTACAAATGGTTCAATTTGTTGAAAAAGATTTTACAGACCAAATTGATAAACAATATTATAATAATATTAATTTAAAAATGTATTATGCAAGTTTATTTAATGATAAAAAATAGTAGAGTAGGTAAAAAGTTAAAAAATGGGAAAAGAAACAAAGTCTCTTTCAAGTAAAATAGTTTTTTTAATTACAATTGTAACTTTAGTCTCTATTTTACTTATTTTTAATCTATTTGAAAAAATAAACAAAGAGGCATTTTTCAATGTAGAAACTGAAAAAGCAAAGTTAGTTCTAAATACAGTTGAACCTCTCATTGCACTTAATATCTATTTAAATCTAAATAATAAAATTGATCAATTAACAAAACAATTAGTTTCAAACCCTAACATTTTAGCTATAAAAGTATTCTCTGGGGATAGTTTAATCAATGAAAGTAAATCAGAAGATTTTGATAAAAACATTGATGATTCTTTTGTTGTAGAAGATATAATTTATCAGCCAAACTCTAAAAAGGAGATAGGGAAGATAATCCTTACTTATTCTAATAAAAACTATAATGAACTAATAGATAGATATACCAGTCTTTTAATTAAAGTACTTTTATTATTTGGAATAGTTTTTTTAGTTTTCAGTTTATATGTAAAAAAAGTGCTTTCACCTTTGCGACAAATTGCAAGATTATTAAGAAGTTATTCTCCTGATAAAAATATTAAAATACCATTTGATAACCAAAACAATGAGATTGGATTTATTTCAAGTGCTTTAAATAATATGCAAGAAAGAATTACAGAATATTCTAAACAGCAACAAAATATTAATAAATATCTTGAAGAAAAAGTAGATGAAAAGACTCAAGAATTGCGTAGACAATTATATACAAATGCACTAACTGGTTTACCCAATAGACGTAGTCTTTTACATGATATTAATCATTATGATAATTGTGCTTTATTGATAGTTAATATCGATGATTTTAAAGAGGTTAATGATTTTTTTGGACATGCTGTAGGAGATAATATTTTAATCTCTTTTTCAAAAAAACTTTCTGATATTACTCTTCAAGAAAAAAATATTACATTAATACATCTATCTGGTGATGAGTTTGCATTATTGTTTCAAAGAAAGCCTTCTAAAAATGATTTTGTTTTATTTGCACATAAACTAATTGAAGATATAGAAAAAATAATTTTTTACCATGAGACAAATGAATTATCTCTAAGAGTAACTGTAGGTGCAACTTATCAAGCCCAAGAAGCTTTAGAAAAAGCAGATATTGCTTTAAAGTCAGCAAAAAAACAAAAAAAAGATTTTTTACTTTATGATGAAACTTTAAATGTAGAACAACAATATAGAAACAATATGGAATGGACAAAAAAACTTAATTGGGCTATTGAAAATGATAAAATAATTAGTTTTTTTCAACCAATATTTGATAATAAAACAAATAAAATTGTTAGTGCTGAATGTTTGATTCGTCTAATTGATAAAGATGATAATATAATTACACCTTACCATTTTTTACTGATTGCTAAAAAAAGTAAGCTTTATTCTAAACTAACAAAAATTATGATTCACAAAAGTTGTGAATATTTTCAGTATTTGGATTGTGATTTTTCAATTAATCTGTCTGTAGAAGATGTCTTAGATGAAAAGATAGTAGAATATATTTCGTATAATATAAAAAAATACGATGTTGGTAAAAAAATAGTATTTGAACTTCTTGAGACGGAAGGGATTGAAAACTATGAAGAGGTTTCATCTTTTATAAATGAGATGAAAGCTTTAGGTTGTAGAATTGCAATAGATGATTTTGGTTCAGGATATTCAAATTTTGAGTATCTACTTCAACTTAATATAGATTATATTAAAATTGATGGTTCTTTGATTAAAAATCTTGATAAAGATACAAATGCCCAAATTGTTGTAGAAACAATTGTAAACTTTGCTAAAAAACTTGATATTATAGTTGTAGCAGAGTTTGTTCATAGTGAAGCTATTCATGAAAAAGTGAAAGAGTTGAATATTGATCGTTCACAAGGTTTTTTACTTGCAGAACCCCAAGAGAGTATTAGGTTATAAATTATAATTTTAAATTTTTTTAATTTTTATATTAAAAGAAGCACCTTCCTGATTGTTTTTAACTGATATTTCACCCTCTAAGTATTTTTCTATAATGATTTTATTTATATAAAGTCCAAGTCCTGTTCCATTTAGCTCTTGTTTTGTAGAAAAATAGGGATCAAATATCTCATCTAATATTGAGTCTTCAATGCCACCAGCATTATCATGAATTTCAAATATAATATATTGTTCATCCTCTTTAATTAATAATAAAATCAATTTAGTATCTTTTTCCTTCCTCAATAAAGCTTCTTTTGAGTTATTTATTAGATTTAACAGTACTTGCAATAATTCAGTTTTATATGTATAGATTGATGTTTCTAATTGATTTTTTATCTTAAATACTACTTTATTTTCTTCAAGATTTAGACTAATAATATCTTTAATCTCTTTGATAAGAGTTTCAATTGAAAATTCTTCTTTATTTTTCATTGGTTTAAAATAGTTTTTGAAATTGTCTATAATTTTTGAAAGTTTTGAAGATTGTTTAAGAATGCTATTTATATAATCTTTTGTTTTTTCTTTATCTAAATCATCAAGTTCCATATCTATTAGAATATTATTTGCACTCATTGATATTATATTTAATGGTTGTCTCCATTGATGTGCAATTATATTTAACATATCACCCATTGCTATATTTCTTGATTGTGAAATCATGATTTTATCTTTTTGTTCTAGTTCTTTGGTTGATACATTAATAAGATGAGATAGTGCTTGTATTGTTGTGCTTACATCTTTCTCAATTTTTACAGAGATTTTTTTAGTGTTAATCTCATTTGATTCACTTAATGCTAATATTGTCATACTTTGATTGAGTAATAGTTTACTATTTTTATTGCTAAAAAACTCACCATAAGTATAAAATCCACATGTGGGAGCAATTTGATTATAAATTAGTGTTTCATTTTCAACTTTTTCTGGCATGAATCTTCTTCTTGCCATACATGAATAGATAAATATACTTTCCATTTTTTGATTACTAAATTTGTTAATATGACTTTGTGTTTTATCTAATATTGCATCTATATTACCATAACCAAATCTTACTTGATCCCCTTCATTTAAGTTTCCAGCAAAAACTAGAGATCCATCATTATTTTTTGCTATAACTGCTCTTGCAATACATACATTATTTTTTTCTATGATTAAAGGAAATTCTATACCAATAGCTGGTAGTTGTTCACTTATACTTTTCCCTAAATAATAGTTATAAGTATCAACAGCAGTTTTGTCATTTATTGTATAAACTCTATTTTTATCTGCTTTTGTTATTTTAAGTTTTTGACCAATTGGAAGCCAGTTAAAGCTATAATCAGTAAATACAGTAAGGTTTAAACTACTTAAAGAAATCCCCACAATACCATCTTGATATATATGATTTTTTGTAAAAACATATGTTTGTTTGAATTCTCCATTATCTCCTGCTAATCCTCCTGCAACAATTATATTTTTATTTATATTTGAGATTCCATTTAAGTACTCTTCGCCATTACATAAAAGTCCATCGATAAAAGATATAATAACTTTTGTATTATCATCAATTAATTCTGTAGCAATTTTCTTACCAGCTTCAAAATAATTTTCAAATTCGTTTGTAATATATGTTTTTAATTTTACATTTTCAAATCTAGTAAAGCTTATTACAGTTTTTTTTGTAGAGACAAAACCATTATTTATCTCTCCGTCAGTTGTAGAACCTATTAAAGATGCTAAAGGGAAATAAGTTGAAATATATTTTAAAAGAGTTTCTATAAATGTATAGTTATTTTCGGATGTAAATACTTGGATTAAGAGTTTTGAAGAATCTTTTATGTCATTATCTTGTATAAATTTATTTAAGTTTTCATTTGAAGAATAGTAGGTATTTAATGTTTTCATTTAATTATCCTAATATTATTTAATCAATTATACATTAATAAGTATTAATTAAATAAAATAAAAACTAATTACAATTTAAAATGGAAAGTTATGAAAAGTATTGATAAGAATACAAATATTCAAATGGTGATTAAATGAATACTAATCCTTTATATCAAGAGATTGCAGATAGATTTGATTTAGGTCAGTTATTAAAAATTGAATTAATTCAAAACTTGTGGAGTGGTTATGGAGAATTAGTACGATTAAAGTTTTTAAATAAGAGTATTATTGTAAAGCATGTAAAACTTCCCAAAGTATCTTCACATCCAAGAGGTTGGAATACAGATTTTTCTCATCAAAGAAAACTAAAATCTTTTCAAGTTGAAGTAAACTGGTATAAAAAATTTTGTAAAACTATTGATGAAAATTGTCGTATGCCACAAGGTCTTAAATCTTATCAAACTGAAGATGAGTTTCTAATTGTTATGGAGGATCTATCGTCTGCTGGTTTCCCTTTTACTAGTTCTTATGCATATAAACCACATTTAAAATCTTGTCTTAGTTGGTTAGCAAATTTTCATGCAAAGTATATGAATGTAAAAACAGATATTATATGGAAGATTGGAACTTATTGGCATTTGGATACAAGACCAGATGAGTTTGAACTTTTAGAGGATAATCAGTTAAAGCAATTTGCAAAACCTATAGATGAGATATTAAATAATACTAAATATCAAACAATAGTTCATGGAGATGCAAAGTTAGCAAATTTTTGTTTTAATAGTGCAGGAACATCTTGTGCAGCTGTAGACTTTCAATATGTTGGGCATGGATGTGGTATGAAAGATATAGTATATTTTATGAGTAGTGCGATTGAACCTGAAGTTTGTGAAAAAAATGAAGAGTGGATTTTAGATACTTATTTTGATTTATTAAAAACTGCTTTAAAACATTATGAGAAAAATATCAATATAGAAGATATAGAAAAGGAATGGAGACCATTGTTTTGTGTTGCATGGGCTGATTTTCAACGTTTCTTAAAAGGCTGGAGTCCCAATCATTTTAAAATCAATGACTACTCAGAAGAGCTTACATCAAGAGCATTAAGTTATATAAATTTTATTAAGAATAATTAATTTATGATGTTTTCTTAAATAAGGATATATATTTTGGATAATAAAAGAACAATTGGCTTGTTTGGTGCAATTTCAATCGGTATAGGTGGTATGGTTGGTGGCGGTATTTTTGCTGTTTTAGGAGAGGCTGTATCTCTTGCTCATGGAGCTACTGTAATAGCTTTTTTGTTTGCAGGAATTGTTGCTTTTTTAACTTCATATTCATATGCCAAATTATCTGTAAAGTTTCAAACAAGAGGTGGAACAGTAAGTTTTATTGATGAAGCCTTTGGACATAACTATTTATCAGGTAGTGTAAACTTTATGCTATGGCTTAGTTATTTAGTCACTATCTCTCTTTATGCAGTTGCCTTTTCTTCTTATGCTCAAGCTTTATTGGGAAGTTCAAGTTTTTTGTTAAACCATATTTTTATTTCTGTTGCAATTTTATTGCCTCTAGTTATTAATCTTTTTAGTGCATCTTTTGTTAGTAAATCAGAAACTACTGTTGTAATCATAAAAATTTTGTTATTGATTTTGATTATAGTTGCAAGTTATTCTTATCTTGATTTTGAGCGTATCTCTCCTGATAAATGGGATGGTGGTTTATCTATTTTAGTTGCTGGTATGATTATTTTTGTTGCATATGAGGGGTTTGAGCTTATAGCAAATTCAGCAGAAGAGATAAAAAATCCTAAATCAAATCTTCCAAAAGCTTTTTATACTTCTGTTTTATTAGTGATTGTTTTATATCTTTTAATAGCCATTACAACCATAGGAGCTGTTGATGAGGCTAAATTAATTGATGCAAAAGATTATGCTTTGGCAATTGCTGCAAAACCTGCATTAGGTGATATTGGATTTACGATAGTATCTATTGCGGCACTTTTGGCAACTTTTTCTGCAATAAATGCAACAATATATGGAAATGGTAGATTAGGATATATTTTAGCAATAGAAGGGGAATTACCATCAGTATTTAATAAAGAAAAAAATGGAATACCATCTTTGAGTATTATGATAACTGCCTTATGTAGTTTACTTATGGCAAATAGTATTGAATTGTCACAAATTGCGATTATCGGTAGTGCAAGTTTTTTACTTATCTTTTTTATAGTAAACGTAGCTGCTTTAAAACTTTATAAACAGATAGTTGCAAATAAACAAATATTAGTTATATCTTCAATCATAAGTTTTATTGCTTTATGTACACTTCTTTTTCATACATATTTAACAGATAAAACCTCTTTATTGATATTTTTTATATTTATTTTGCTTTCTACATTATTTGAATTCTTTTATGGAAGAATGGTTAGAAAGCATATTTTTAACAGAGAATATAAATAAAATAAATAACATTATAAATTTAAGTAAGAATTGTATAAAATATTAAATAAAAAGTCAGTAAAGGATTTTTGCATGCAATCAAATATTGAAGTAATAAAATATCCAAGATTAAAGTATCGAGCTATTATCTCTTTTGTTTGTACATTTCTACTTATGTTACCATTGATTTTACAGTCACCTAATAAAATACTAGGATTAGTGATTTTTTCTATTGTTGTATTTTTAGCTGTACTTGTGATTAGTAGCTTATTAAATATAAAAAACAATAAAATGAAAATAGGTTTTTTATCACTTATTGTTTTTATTTTTTTATTAAAAACTTACGAATCATATTATATCGCATATATGCCTTTTCAAAAAGCTTTAATAGTAAGTATTGTTTTTACAGCTGTTTTTGCACTTATATTTAGAGCAATATCGATTTTTAGTGAAAACAACAAATAGAGTTTTATAGTAAATAAATTTTTAAATTTATTTACTATTGTATTCTCTTATTTTTTTGATAGTATTAACTGCAGCAGGAAGTAAAGATTCACTTAATGCAGGATGGATGTATAACATCTCTTTTAGATGTCTAATATCGTTGTCTATATGCATGATTGTAAGTACTTGGTGTATCATAGTTGAACTCTCAGGTCCAATCATATGACAACCTAATATCTCATAATTATCTGGATTTATTATAAATTTTGTAATAGGATATTCAATTTTTGTTGCTTGTGCCTTTGCACTAGCTAACCATTTTGTTGAGCTTGCTATATATTTCAGATTTTTTTCTTTTGCTTCATTTTCAGTAATTCCAACACTTGCTATTTCTGGATGTGTGAAAACAGCATGGGGCATATATTTGAACTTTAAAGGTTCTTTACAATCTTCTAATAAAATCTTTCCTAAATGGTTCATCTCATAAGCAGCTGCATGTTGTAGCATATAAACTCCTGCAGCATCACCTACTACATATACTCCTTTTGCAGTTGTTTCAAAGAATTCATCTCTTTTTATAAAACCTCTTTTATCTAATTGAATAGTTGTATTTTCCAAATTCAATAAATCGGCATTTGATTCTCTTCCTATTGCATAAAGTACAGCATCACAATTATGTTTTTTAGTTGATTTATCTTTTTTTTCTAAAATTAAATCAAATTTTTCATTCTTATATGAGATCTCTTTTATAGAGGTGTTGTATTCTATATCAACTATTTCTCCAAACTGTTTTTTAAAAATTTCAATTATCTCATCATCCTCTTTATTAAGAATATTTTCACTTCTTATTAAAAGTTTTGTTTCAACTCCAACAGCAGAAAAGAAAAATGCCAACTCGCAAGCGATAAATCCAGAACCAACGATACTTATAGATTTTGGTATCTTACCTTTGAGTGGAAATATATCATCACTAGTCCATGCTTTTTTATGTTCAGGTTTAATTGGTCTAGTTCCTGTTGCTATCACAATTTTTGGAGCAGTTATCTCTTTGTCATTTACTTTTATCACATTATTTGAAATGAAAGAGGCAATACCTCTTATAACAGTTACATTTTCATTGAACTTTTTCTCATAGATTGATTCAACTTTTTCTATATAATCATTTGTGTCTTTAAATATTTTTTCTAAATCTATTTTTTCTATAGTTGAATCTATAAAGTGTCTATTTGATTCTTTTATAGTCTGAGCTGTATGCGCATACCCTAAAAGAAGTTTTGAAGGTACACAGCCTCTATTTGCACAAGTTCCACCTAAAGTAGATTTTTCTATTATGGCAACTTTTTTATTATTTTTAGCCAAAGTTGCAGCTAGATTGCTTGCTCTTCCTGCTCCAATTATTATTATGTCAAACATTTGCATATGAAACTCCTAGCTTGTGTGTATTAGTATAGTATATAGAAAAAACATAAATTTTTTGATTATAGAAGCTTTTTAATATATTTTAATTTGTATATTCTGTTAATTATTAAGTTATTTATATTATAATTTCTTCTTATTAACTCAATTTGGAAATTATTATTATGGAACAAAATTACAATCAAATTGATATAAATAATTCTATTTTATTAGAAATTATTGATATTCAAAATGAAGTTGTACAAGCAGGTTTAAACTTAGAACAAATTAGTTTTTTAGTTGCAAAAAGGGCTCAACAATTAGTTGATGCAGTTGGTGCAGCTATTGAATTAAAAGAGGGCAATGATATGGTTTATCGTGCTACTTCAGGCTTAGCTGATAATCAATTGGGATTAAGATTAGATTTTAATACAAGTTTATCAGGCTTATGTGTAAAAGAGGCAAAAATACAGATATGCAATGATTCAGAAATAGATCCTAGAGTAAATAGAGAAGCTTGTAGAAGAGTTGGATTGCGTTCAATGATTGTATTTCCACTTATATATAAAGATGAAGCAATTGGTGTATTAAAAATTATGTCAGATAAGCCAAACTTTTTTACAAAAGAGCATCAAAATATAGTTAGTATGCTTACTAAAATCATCAGTGCAGCCTTATATACAGCTGGAAGACTAGGTGAAAATGAATTATATTTAGCCTCAATTACAGATAAAATGACAGGTATAAAAAATAGAAGTTTTTTCTATGATATCTTACGTACTACATTTATAAGTGCAAAAGAATTAAAAAGAAAATTTACTCTATTTATAATAGATATGGATGGATTAAAGAAAATAAATGATACCTATGGGCATAAATATGGAGATGATTCAATAAAAGAGTTAGTACATAGAGTAAAAAAAGTCTTAAGAAGTGATGATATCTTTTGTCGTTTAGGTGGCGATGAGTTTGGTGTTATTTTTAATAATATCAATGATAATCAAGAGGCACAAATATTACAAAAAAGAGTTTCAGAAGCAATAAAAAAAGATTTCTTTATAAATGAGATTAAAATAGAGTTAGATGCTAGTATTGGATTTAAAGTTTTGGATGATGATGTATTAGATATCCAAGAGTTGATAAATATAGCAGATAAAAATATGTATAAAAATAAAAAAGAACACCAATCAAATAAAATATAATTTTAGTTTTGCTATTGTGACAAAAATGTGACGAAGTCTTAGTATAATCAGAATATAAAAATTTAATATAGGATGATGAAAATATAGTGATAAAGGCTTCATTATGATAAATACAAAATTTAGAGATACCCAATTAGAATATGTAGCAAATAATATTGATATACAAGAATCAATTCCAAATAATTTTTCACAAGAAAAAATCACAAAATCTGAATTTGAAAAAATGATAGATGCGATGCCTATACCAGCTCTTAGTGAATATGAAAAAAAACTTTTTTTTACAATAATTGAAGATAAACATATTACAACAAAAGAAGCAGAATCTTTAACTTACGAACAATTAAAAAAAATAAAAGACTTCATACTTGAAAAAGATAAAAAAGGGGAATATATTGAAGCTTCTTTTATCAATGCCAGTTATAAAGCAAATGCTTTAATGTTTAGTAGTATGTTAAGTGATGATGATAATTTTAATAAAGCATTTCATACAATTTTAAAAAATTTGAATAAAACAAAAGATATTTTAAATTTTATGATTTTAGTTGCAGGTGTGACTGATCCTGCTAGTGTAGTTGGGTTTGATGAGTATCTAAATACTGAATATGGCTTTAAACAAATAAAAAGTGATGATTTAGATTTATATCTACAAGAAAATATTGATGAACTAAAAGAGAATTTAAATAAAACATTAAATGATAGTTTACGAGAGTATTACAAAGAGGCTTTATCTTATTATTTAAAATTAGAAGAATACTACTTAATACAAAAAAATAGCTCAAATAATAAATGGCAAGAGGATAAAATACTAAACTATTTGGATATTAGATAGATACAAAAAATAAATTAACAATCAATCTTAACTGACTTGTAATAAAAATCTTGATAAAACTATACTTATGAAAGAAAAAATTTATTTAATACCTGGTCTTATGACTGATGATAGGTTATGGTCAAGACTTGAACCATATTTGAGTGAATATGAGTTGGTTCATTTAGAAATACCTTTATATGAAGATTTTGATGAAATTATCAATGAGATAAATAAAAATATAGTTTGTGAAAAAATTAATCTTTTGGGGTTTTCTTTAGGTGGATATATCGCTTCATATTATACTTTGAAAAATCCAAATAGAGTAAACAAATTGTTCTTACTAAGTTCAACTCCAAGTAATACAGAAGTAAAAGATATTCCAAGAAGAGAGAAAAAACTTGAAATTGCAAGAAAAAGTGAGTTTTCCCCTTTAGATGAGCAAAAGGCAATAGAACTTTTGGAACTAAAAGATGATAAAGAACTTGTGAAAATTACTTGCTCAATGTTTAACGATTTGGGTAAAAATGCTTTTGTCCCACAACTTTCTTGTACACTAAAAAGAGTTGATTTACTTGATGATTTGTTGGATTTAAATCTTCCTATAAAGTTTTATTATAGTACAAATGATAGACTTTTAAATCATCCATGGATAAAACAACTAGAGGATAAAAAACACAACTTTAAATTAGAGTTTAGAGAAGGAACAAGTCATAATATCTCTTTAGAGTTTCCAAAAGAGTTGAGTAAAGAGATTAAAGAGTGGATGAAACTATAAACTAGTTTCACAATGTGAAACCATTAAAAATTAATATAACTGGTAAATATATTATTAAATCCTATTGCATTAATATTAACTATTATTACAAAAGGAGTGAATTATGTCGAAAAAAATATTAATTATAGCAGGTGATTTTGTAGAAGATTACGAGCTTATGGTACCTTTTCAGTGTTTAAAAATGTTAGGTCATGAAGTTGATGTTATTTGTCCAGATAAAAAAGCTGGAGAAACAGTTAAAACTGCAATTCATGATTTCGAAGGTGATCAAACTTATACAGAAAAACCAGGTCATAACTTTGCCTTAAATGCAACATTTGATGAAATCGATGAAAAAACTTATGATGCTCTATTTATCCCAGGAGGACGTGCTCCTGAATATATCAGATTAAATCAAAGAGTTTTAGAGATGGTAAGACATTTTGATGAAACAAATAAACCTATTGGTTCTGTGTGTCATGGTATACAAGTTTTAGTTGCAGCAGGAATTGTAAAAAATAGAACTTGTTCATCATATCCAGCTTGTTCACCTGATGTAAATATGAATGGTGGTACTTGGGTTGATGTTGGTTTTGAAGGTGCTCATGTTGATGGAAATCTAGTTTCTGCTGCAGCATGGCCAGCACATCCAGAGTTATTAGCAAAATTTAATGAACTTTTATAAAACTTATGCAAAACTAGTAAATAGTTTTGCATAAGGAACCTTCATGTCTGAATTAAAATCTCTTACAAAGGGATTACAAGTTTATAAAGAGATTATAAACTACGGTAAACCCATCTTAGCAACTACATTATGTGAAAGACTAAATATAAATAAAAGCACTATGTCAAGAATTTTACAAAGCTTAAAAGATGAAAATTATATAAGTTATATGGATAACAGCAATGAGATTATTCCCAACAACTTAGAAAATGAAACTACCAAAAAAACAAAAATAGAGCTTTTAGTTCAAAGAACAAAACCTTTATTGGAACAAATAAATAAAAAGACAAATGAATGTGCATATCTAGGAATATTTGATAACAATAAAGTTTTATATCTAAATCAATTAGATTATTCAACAAGAAAAGTAAAAACAAGAAGTAGTATAGGTCTACATGCTCCTTTACATACAAATGCTTTGGGTAAGTCAATTTTGGCATTTGGAAACTATGATTTGGAAAAACTAAAATTAAACCAATATACTCATAACACAATTACTGATTTAAATTTATTAAAAGATACATTAGATGAGGTATTAAAAAATGGCTATTCAATAGATAATAGTGAATTTGAAGATAATATGTGTTGTGTAGCTGTACCTTTATTTAATCAAGAAAATATTTTAATTGGAGCTGTTGGTATTTCAGGAAGTAAACAAAGACTGAAAACAGAAAAAATAGATGATTTTGGAATAAAACTTACAAATATTGTAAGTAGTTATAAACTAATTTGTTAATTTTAAAGGATAGTGTCATGTTAAAAATTCTTTTTCTTTTTTTTATCCCTTTTTATCTTTATTCTCAAACAATTTTTAAATTTGATAATGAAGAAATGGATATATCTGTTAAAAAAATAGCATCAAATATGGGTATTGTTTGGGGAATGACATTTGTTGATGAAAATAAAATATTATTTACTCAAAAGCGTGGTAGATTTGGTATTTTAAATCTAAAAACTAAAAAAGTTAAATATATAGATGCCAATCTTGATATTTATAATAAAGGGCAAGCAGGTCTTTTAGATGTACAAACCTCTCCATACTTTGAAAAAGATAGAACAATATATTTTACGTATGTAAAAGATTTAAATGGATATGGTGTAACAACTTTAGCTAAAGCAAAATTATCTAACGATGAGATAACTAATATAAAAGATATACTAGTAACCAAATCAAAAACAGATACAACTAGACACTTTGGAAGCAGAATAACTTTTGATGAAGAGAATCATATATATTTTAGTGTAGGGGATAGAGGAGTTAGACCAAATGGACAAAATCTTTCTAATCATGCAGGTTCAATAATAAGACTTAACCTTAATGGTTCAATACCAAGTGATAATCCTTTTGTAAACAAAAAAAATATTTTGCCAGAAATATATAGTTATGGACATAGAAATCCACAGGGATTGTTTTATGATAAAGTAAGTAAAACATTATTTAGTATTGAACATGGTCCAAGAGGTGGGGATGAGATAAATATTATAAAAAAGGGTTTAAACTATGGTTGGCCAGTAATCTCATATGGAAAAGAGTATTGGAATCCATTTCCAGTAGGAGAGGGAACACATAAAGAGGGGATGGAGCAACCAATCCAAGTATATATACCATCTATTGCACCTAGTTCTTTGATTGTATATCGTGGAAAAATGTTTGAAAAATGGGATGGTAATATTTTAAGTGGTGCATTAGTATTAACGCACTTAAATAGAATAGTTCTAAATAAAAAGAATAAAGTAGTAAAAGAGGATAGATATTTAGAGAATCTAAATGAGCGTATAAGAGATGTTATTCAAGATAAAAAAGGGAAAATATATATATCTACAGATAATGGAAATATATACTCACTATCTGTAGATGAAATCTAATTTTGTGATTGCTCTAGATTTTTTGGCGTACACTTCTTAGAGATAATACAAGTTGGACAAAAATCTACTAGTCCAGCTATTAATGGGATTACTCCTAAATAGAACCAAACAATACCTGTAAAAAATCCAACTGCTATTAAAACAATACCTAATACAATTCTAAAAGGTCTACAAAAAGCTCTAATTTTATCAAACTTATTCATTATAACTTTCCTTTATAATTTTTTCATAATTATATATTATAAAACTTAATAAGTTGTTAAGTAATATTATTACATTATCTTATAATTAGTCCGCTTTAAAATCTATTTTTTTATAAACTTCAATTTCTTCTAAATCAATTTTTGATTGATAGACTAATATCTCAACGCCCTCTTGCCAAGCTTTTATAAACCCTTCATAATACTTTTTATCAATCTGTTTTGCAATTTCAAATGGTAAATCATCAGTTCTTTGGATGATATATAACATAACTGCTCTATGCCCCTCTTTTACCATACTTATCAATTCTTCTAGGTGTTTTGCTCCTCTTGTAGTAACTGCATCAGGGAAGGCAAGGGTGTTTTCAAGCTTTAAGCTTACACTTTTTATCTCTACATAACACTTTTTGTTTTCATTTTCTAGTAAGATATCGATTCTACTGTTTTTCCCATATTTTTGTTCTGGCTTTAATGAGCTATATCCTTGAAGCTCTTTTATTGTTTTATTGTTTATTGCTTCTATTGCAATTTTGTTTGCAACACCTGTATTTGTACAAATAAGGATATCTGCCATTTTTGTAAGTTCTAATGTGTATTTTAATTTTCTTTTTGGGTTATCATGAAAACTAACCCATACATCACAGTTTGGTTCGATACAACTAGTCATCGCTCCACTGTTTGGTACATGAGCTGTAATCTCTTCACCATTTTCTAAAACAATATCAGCTAAAAAACGTTTGTATCTTTTTATCAGTTTACCTTTGTATAATTTATCAAATTTCATAAAACTCCTTTTTTTGCTTTTATCAAAACTATACTTATAAAAAACTTGGAATAAAAATTGCATATGATTTTCTTATGGATAAAAAAATAATATTTGATGAACAAAAACATATTTTAAATTTTGAGACTATGGATACTTTACATCAAGAGTTTATAGATATTTATAATAGTGTAGATATAAATTCTGTAGAGAGTATTGTACAAAAAGCTAATGAACTGTTAGAGCATAGTAAAAGACACTTCAAAGAGGAAGAGACTTTGATGCAGTTATATGGCTATCCAACAATACGTGAACACACCGATGAACATACAAAGGTATTGGCAGAGTTAGAATATTTTATAAGAAACTCACACTCTATGTTTGGTAAAAAGATGTTAAAGGCATATTATATTGAAAAACTGCCTGAATGGTTCGATTTACATCTAATAAGCATGGATAGTGACTTATCCTCTTTTTTAAAAAAAGCAAAAGGTAACTAAATGGGTATATTTGAAGAGAAAATCAAACAAGACATTATGCAAACAATTTTTGCAGATAGTTTAAAAATGTACGAAATAATAGATGGTAAATTTGAGTTAAATGATGAACAAAAACAAAAATTATTAGAAAAAATTAGTAACTTTAACAGCGACTTAAATGAACTACTAAAAGATATAAAACTTTCATAGGATTTTAGATGATAACTCCCGCAATAGGAACACAAGAATTATATAAACAATTACAAGCTTTAATAGATAGTGATATTCCAGTATTTATACATGGAAGTCCAGGAATTGGAAAATCATATATAGTAAATGATATAGCAAAACAAAACGATTTAGAGATTATAGATGTAAGACTTTCACAATTAGATGCAGTTGATTTAAGAGGTATTCCAACAATCTCAAATAATCAAACAAAATGGATGCCACCAATCTTTTTACCGACAGATGAAGATTCAAAAGGTATTTTGTTTTTAGATGAGTTAAACTCAGCTCCACTTTCAGTACAAGCTGCAATCTATCAGCTAGTATTAGATAGAAAAATAGGTGAATACACTCTTCCAAAAGGTTGGAGAATAGTTTGTGCTGGTAATAAAATAGATGATAAAGGGATTGTTTTTAAACTTCCTAGTCCTTTGATTAATAGAATGGTTCATATAGTTCTTGAAGCTAAATATGATGACTTTAAAATATGGGCTATACAAAATGAGATTCATCCATTTGTTATAGGTTTTCTTGGATTTAGACCTGACTTATTAAGTACAGAGGTTCCAAGTTCTACTGAAACAAATCCTGCTTTTTGTACACCAAGAGCTTGGAGTATGTTATCAAATATCTTAAAAAATACAAAAGATATAAAAACTATCAATCCTATAATATATGGTAGTGTAGGGTATGGGGCAGGTATTGAGTTTGTATCATTTGTAAAAGTTTATAAAACTTTACCAGATATAGATGCAATTTTAGAGGGTCATTGTGAAGATGTACCGGAGGAACCAAGTGCTTTATATGCACTTTGTGCTGCAATTATTGAAAAATACTCTGTATCTTCACAGGCTGAACATCTATTTACTTATTCAAATAAATTGCCAGTTGAATTTAATGTTATGCTAATAAAAGACTTAATAATCAAAGATGAGGATATAGCTGAACTAGAAGCTTTTGATGCTTGGATGGAGCAGTATGGTGAGTACATCATATGATGAGATTTTTCAAAAAATAAGAATTAATTTCTTATTTAATCATCCTTTTTTATCCGTATTAGCTTTATCTATACCAACAGAGTTTAAAGAGAATCAATACAGTGCCTTTCAAACAAATGGAAGTAGAATAAGTATTGATTTAGAAAAACTTAAAAAGTATAGTGATAGTGAGATAACATATCTTTATGCACATACACTTTTGCATATTGTTTTAAAACATCCATATAGACAAAAAACAAGAGAAAAAAAACTTTGGAATCAAGCTTGTGATTTGGTTATAAATCTTGTGATGAGTAGTTTTAGTGATGTGGGTTCTATGCCAAATGATGAGGTTTTGGATTTAGATTTAGAAAACAAATGTGTTGAAGAGGTTTATGAAATACTTCAAAAACAAGAGAATGAAGAGGAGAGTGAGTCTTCAGACTCTCCTGAGAAAAAAGAGCAAGATATAAAAACAAAACCCAATGAAAAGGGTAAACTAGAAGCATATATCTATGATGAGTCTAAACTTGATTTAGATGATGTAGAGGATGAAAAAACCTCTCAAGGTGAGAGGGAAAAACTTGATGGGATAATTATCCAAGCATTGTCTATTGCAAAGAGAACAACAAACAAATATGCTGGACTGCAAATAGAGATTGATACTTTGATAAAACCTGAAATCTCTTTACAAGATACACTAAAAGAGTATTTGATATCTTCTTTATTTGAAAAAACCACAACATATAACAGACCAAATAGAAGATTTGTACACACAGGAGTTTATCTTCCTGGATATAAAAAAAGTGATGAGTTAATAGAGGTTTATATAGCTCTTGATAGTAGTTCTAGTGTAACTTTAGATGAGTATAAAAAGTTTTTAGGTGTGGTAAAAGATGTATGTGATGGTTTTTATGAATATAAAGTAACAGTATTACCTTTTGATATAAAAGTAAAAGAGGAACACATCATAAACTTTGATAGTTTTAATCCATTGATTGAGGATGATTTATTTATCCCCAAAAGTGATGGTGGAACAGACTTTGATGAGGTATTAAGATATCTTAAAAAATCAAGTGATGTAAGAAGTGATAACTTACTTATGGTACTAACAGATGGTGAGTTTGAGATGACTGAAGCTTTAGTTTGTAGTACAGTATTTATAATAAGTGAAAAGAAAAATATACAAAGGTTCCAACAACATGGAAGAGTTATTCAATTTAACCTATAAAGAAGAGGTTGAACTTCTAAAAGATGAAGTAGATTTTGAAAGCTTAGGGGATGAAAAGTATTTAGAACATCCAGATATGGAAGCTAGACTTTATTGGGCTTTTTGTAGACCAAATGGTTCAAGAGAGGAGCAAATAGCTGATGTGGATCCTCTTGTATCAATTATGGCATTTAATCACTCAAAACTAAACGCTTTGAAAAGATTTCAACTAATACACAAAGATGTAATAGAAAAAGAGAGCCTAAGAGTAAAGATAAGAAATAGAACAAGGATGCTTTTTAGAAGTTTAGTGGATGATGACTTTAGTGAGTTAAATCAAGTTTTAGATTTAGTACCCGTATTTTTACCTGTTGCAGTTGACCAACTTAAAAATGGAAGAAAATGGAACGATATCCAAGCTTGTGAGCTAGAAGCAACTATATTTTTAAATAGAGCCCAAGAGTTTATAGATGATGATCTTAAAACAGCTTTATATCTAAAACTACCAGATTTTGAAGAGATAGATAATAGTGAACTAAAAGAGCTTTTAGAAAAAACTATTGAAAAAAAAGAATCAATTCATGAGATAATATTGGATTATTATAAAGAGAAGTCTTTGGAATGGATAGAGGATTCTGATTTGCATATTTTGCAGAAAAAGGGGTTGGAGAAATTAGTTGGTAAGTTGGGTTAGGTGGTTTTTAGATAGTTTTTTGTGGGATGGTAGTTGTAACATTTGAGTTGAAAAGTATTTGAGCCATTGGATAAAATATTTCTTTAGAATGATTTGTTAGCTTTTTCCATATAGTCTTTTGCAATAATATCTTCAGCATCTTCTAAATCATGTTTCATTAAAATTTCTTGAAATGCAAGAGATTGAGCAAGAAAAGGATCTAAAATATCATGTTCTTGTATAAAACAATCAATATGCTTTAACTTATTAGAAAATAAACATTTTAAAATAATAGAAATATATTGATATGTCTCATTAATTAATAATTTAATGTGATTTACTGTATGAACACTAATAACACCATGTGAATTCATCGCAAATAAATCTGGATATCCAAGTACAGGTACAGTATGACTTAAAAATGCTCCAACAGTATCCGCATGTACTGAACCAGATAAAATATTTTTTTGCTCTTTTCTTATTTTAATACACTCTTCTGCACTTTCTAAAGGCATTTCTGCCAATTTATATATTGCTCTTATATACTCATAAATTTTTCCATAACCAATTTTATTTTTCCATAAATCATTAAATTTTTGACTATCATTAGGGAAAAACTCTGCTGCAAAATTTTCATCAACGATTATAGCAAATAATATATCTAATGCTTCAAGATAGTTTCTAGTAATAACTTTTGCTGTTTCTTCAAAACCATTTTTAAGAAGTTCTCTTACAGAAATTAAAGAATTTGTAGCTCTAAACATTTGTATACGAAAAGCGTTAGATTGATTATTGGCTATTCCCTGTGAAATGTATTTATTAAATAATAACATACAAGTAGTAGCTTGTTCTAAGATAAATAAATGTTTAGGAATAAGATTAGAGGCTTGTTTATTTGCATCGGAATAAGCTTTAGTTAAATAGTCATCTAGATTGAATAACGTAGCATACTCAAAGTGAGTTGTTTTCAAGTTTTCAAAAATTTCAGTAAATTCATCTTGAATATCATTTTGGCTCATTATTTTCCTTTATAAGCTAACTATTTATTAGTAATACACTATATATAAATAATGTATAAAAACATCTAATATCATAACATTAAAAATGTAAAGATATTAATTCAATTAAGTATTAAATAGACTAAATTCAATAAAATATTAAATAATGTAAGAGAATATGTAATTTTTTATGTTAGATTATTAGGGTATATCCTTGATATCTTATCATTTTGTATGACTATTATATGAAAGTCTTGATAGTTTAACAAAATGATAAATATATTATATTGTGTTATTGTGAAACTATTATCAATATATTTAAGTGTAGTTAGACTTTTACTGTACGTCTTTACTTTTATCGACTTTTTTTTGTGGAAAAAAAAGTAGCAAAAAAACCACCCACAGGGTTTCGAAGCCGAAGGTTCCCTCGCTTATTATTTTACTTTTCTGTTTTTCAAAACTCACATAAAAATATGCTCCCAGCATATTTGTTATGCTCAAACAGTTGAAAAACTTTTCCGAAAAGTAAAATAAACACTCGGCTTCTCAAATGCGGGAAGATTGGATAAGGACCTTTGCATTTTTTTGTACCATTTTATTTGGATTGGTGTAATACTCAAAAGATAAGTGAAAATTCATGGCTAGGATATTTAGTCCAGACTTTGTTGAAGCCGGAAGTTTTTAAATAATTTTCGGAAAAGACTGAGGACATGTTTGACTGGATAAAGGTGACTGAATGTCACGTTTAGGAAGGAGTCCCGCAGGTCAGAAAACTTATTTGAAAGCTGGAGGGAACTTTAGCTTCAACAACTCGTCTGGTTGCTTTTTGTCTTACTTTTTACAACTAAAAAGTGAGAAAGCGGAGAACTTTGTTCTACAAGACAACTGCATACAATAAAAACTATTATCAAAATATTTGAGTGTAAATATATCGTTAGCATCTGCTCCTATATATCATTGGTTTATAACACTAGTTTAAACCCTTCATGAGTGGCTTTAAAGCCAAGTTTTTCATAAAACCTAATCGCATTTGGTCGTTGTTTGTCGCAGGTAAGTTGGACTAGATTACAGCCTTTATTTCGTGCCAGATTAATAGCATATTCAAAAAATTTCTCGCCAAAGCCTTTGCCTCGAAAGTCTTTGTGAATTCTTACACCTTCAATAAGACAACGCCAACTTCCGATATGTGTTAGATAAGGGATGAATGTAAGCTGTAGCATACCGACTAAAGAACCCTCTAGCTCAACCACTAATAGCTCATTATGAGGATCAATATCAATGGCTTTAAATGCTGAAATATATGCTTCATTTAACGGGACTGACTTGTCTTCTCTTTTACTACCCAATGAATCATTAGAAAGTAAAGATACAAGTGCCTGTAAGTCATCGAATTTAGCTGAACGGTATTTTAATTGCATTAATAATTCCTTTTTAGTTTTGTCTGCAAACGTTTGATTTAAGTGGACAAGGTACAGTTCTGTAACTTTGTCAACCTAGTAAAACTTTATAAAAAAGTTTAGCTAGATGTCTTAAAAACCGTGAGTACCTTGTTCACTTCTAGGTTTTGTTATAACTTTTCGTCATACAAAGTAAAACTTGGTAATTTATCTAATCCAACATATCTAAACATTTTGTAATTAGCACGACGTGCTGTTTGACTAAGTTGATATTTTTCTAAATTCTCTTTTGGAATAAAAGGATAAAATATAATAGTTTGTTTTTTTATTCCATTTTCTTCGTATTTAAAATTTGCTATTAATGGAGGTACCATATAGCCAGATTTTAAAACTTTATCTATAATTTCCCAACCTGCTCCAAGTATTTTAGCTTTTGGTTTGCTCTTATTCGTTTTAACTTGTACTCTAAAAGAGCATCCTGTACATTGAATATCAAATAATGGATAATTTGGAGGTAATAGCATTAATTTTTTTTTGCAATTAGGGCATGGTACTTTATCAACAATTTCTTGTTCACCAATATCACCATTTTTTTTATTATTTGCCATCTGTATCATTCCTAATTGTAACTATTTATTGAATGTACATTATATAAATAAAGTACTTAAATCCACTACTTTATTATATATTTAGAAAGAAACCTTATTTTATGCATCTTTATAGAAAAAATATTATGTAATATAATCTTTATGTATATTTTATATCGATATTTAGAACTTTAATATACATAATGTATGTTAAAGGTGAAAAATTTAACTTTAAATAGCATTTTGATAGTTTAACAAAATGATAAATATATTATGTGTATTTGAGTAAACCTATTATCAATATATTTGAGTATAAATAAACTTTTACTGTACGTCTTAACTTATATCGACTTTCTTTTGTGAAAAAGAAAGTAGCAAAGAAACCACCCACAGGGTTTCGAAGCCGAAGGTTCCCTCGCTTATTATTTATTGTTTCTGTTTTGTAAAACTCACATAAAAATATGCTCCCAGCATATTTCTTATGCTCAGACAGTTACAAAACTTTTCCGAAACAATAAATAAACACTCGGCTTCTCAAATGTGGGAAGGTGGGATATTGACCTTTACATTTTTTAGTACCATTTTATTTTAGCTGGTGTGATACTCAATTACTAAAAAAAAGTTTGCAGCTAGGGAATTTGTCCAGACTTTGTTGAAGCCGGAAGTTTTCTAATTATTTTCGGAAAAGACCGAGGACTTGTTCGAAGATATAAAAGGTGACTGAATGTCACGTTTTATATCAAGCCCCGCAGGTCAGAAAATAATTAGACAACTGTAGGGAACTTTAGCTTCAACAACCGTCTGGTTGCTTTTTGTCTTACTTTTTACAACTAAAAAGTGAGAAAGCGGAGAACTTTGTTCTTCAAGAGAGTGCATACAGTTAAAATTATCTATTTATTAAATCACATAGTCATCTATAAAAACTATTTTAAAAAAACAAAACAAAAACAAGCAAGTTTAAAACTTACTTATTCTTCACTTCAACTCCATTATAAGCCAAAACCTTTTGAACATACTTTCTATCTCTCATACCCACAAGTATTCTTGTTACAAACTCTTGTTCTTCTAAGAATTTTAAAGCTGCAAAATCCATAGGCTCTTTTATACCTAAATCAGTAGCCACTTTTTGAGAGATTTTTCTTTTTATATTTGTTTTATAACAACTTAAAAAGTTATCAAATAGTTGGAAATATTGAGGGTCTAGTTGTACTTGTTGAACTGCATAAGGGATAACTTGATACTCTATTATATCATCTACATCACCAGCCCATTTATATTCATTCTCTATTGATAAGAGTTGAGTTATAAGTTCTTGGAAACCATCATTTGGTATCTCTTTTATTTGTGCTAATAAATCTTCACCATTAACACACTCTGCATAACTTGCAAGTCTTACCATATTGTCATCTTTTATGGCATTTAAAGGTCTATTTACATGTACTTCTAAACCATTTTCATGTGCCCATTTAGCTGCATTTATTCCATCTAGTTCAAACATATTCATAGGAAGTTGAATAACTTTGAAGTTGTGGTTATCTCCTGCTATCTCTTTTGCATATGAGATTAGGTGTTTATACTCTAAAAAGTGAAAGTCAGTTCTTTTTTTTGCAAATGAGTTTGAGCTGATACCATAAGCTTTGATTTTACCATCTTTTACTCTCTCTTCTAGTAGCATAAAGGCTTTTTTGATTCTTAGTTGCATCTCTTTATGGTGATGAAGAATCTGTTCTTCACTCATACCTACTTTTACCTCTTTCATTAGGTAGTATTCTGGATTGTGAAGTAGATACACGTCTATATAGTCTGTATTTAATCTTTTTAAACTATTATGGATTTGTTCATCTATAAAAGATTGTGAGATTGAGTGGTAACACTCTTCATCATATTTTACTAAATCATCTATCTCTAGACCATTTTGAGCTTGTTTTAATAGCTCACCTTGGATATAACCACCTTTTGTAACGATTACATAATCTTCTCTTTTTTTATTTTCTAATACTTGACCTATTAATATCTCTGCTTCACCATGCATATAATTTGATGATGTATCGATATGAGTTATACCATTTTCTAGTGCAAAATTTAAAGCATCTTTATGAATAGGATTTTGATAAGTTGTTCTATAAGTTCCAAATGAATATTTTTCTAGCATTATTAACCTTGTTTAAAAATTGGTATATTATATACAAAAAATATACCTTTATCAATAATTGACTTTATAATAAATAAACAATTTGATATAGGGTATAAAAATTGCATATAAAATTATATGGAAGAAAACTATAATTTAGAAAATTACGAAAGATTTTTAGGTGACTTTAAAACTGTTGGTGGTCACTGGGATAAAATACAAAAAAGAACAGCAACACTATTTCAAGTTTTAATTGATGGGGATTTGAAAGAGTTGGTATTTGTATTAAAACATTATCCAAAATATGTTGAGATTGTTTGTGACCATTTTAGATATTTATACAATTACTCAGGTCAAGAGGCTGATATATATGCTGCGTCAAAACTTTTGTATATGAGTGAAGGTTATCATCAAAAACAGTTTGTAAGAAATCTTGTTAGAAAATTAGAAAAAATTGAAGAGTTAGATATCACTAGCTTAAAAGCATTTTTAGATGATTTACTTGCAAATCATGACAATATTCACCCAATAATTTTGTCTTATTATAAAAGTGAAATTCAAAACAATATAGAAAGTAACAACTATCATAAACTTCAAGTAAAAGTATTAGAAAAAAGCTTATCAAAATTGGTTGTTGATGATACTTTTGATTTTAGTGCAGCTGATAGAGATGCAAATTTAGATATTCCATATATGGATTAAAGGAGTAATTAGATGAATTTTTTTGTAAAAAAAAGTGTAGTTTTTTATGAAAAACCTGGATGTGCAGGTAACAAAAAACAAAAAGACTTACTTAAAACACATGGTGTAGAGTTTGAAGTAAAGTCGATGCTTGATACACCTTGGAGTGTAGAGAGTTTAAGTAGTTTTTTTGATGGCTTAGAAAAAGATAAAATAGTAAATCAATTTGCTCCACAAGTAAAAAATGGTGAAATAATCCCAGAAAAATTATCAAAAGATGAACTAATAAGTCTTATGATAAAAGAGCCAATTTTGATAAAAAGACCTTTGATTGAGGTTGGTGAAGAAAAAGTTTGTGGTTTTGATATCCCAAAATTAAATAAGTTACTTAATCTTGATTTAGATTCTAAAAAAGAGATTGGAACTTGCCAAAGTAGTGACCCATGCAAAACTGTTTAGTAGAGATTTGTAAAGAGTTTGAAAAACTATCTGGTTTTTTACAAAATCCTACAAAAGAGAAAGAGGAACTTGTAGATAAACTTTTTTCAGACTTCATGGAGTGTTTTCCAACTATAAAAGAGGAAAAACTTGAGTATCCAAGTGAATTTATAGAAGATGTTAGATTATACAACGAAGGCTTAGAAATAGTACATAAAAAGTTTGCTGATATTCAGATTAGGTATTTGATGTTGAGTGATTTTTATGATTTTGCAAGACTTACAAAAAAGTACAAACACTAAACCTTTATAAGGAATAGTAATTGCATACTTTAATATTAGATTAAAATATAAGGAAAATAATATGGCAACTCCTATTGAGTTTATAAAAGAAAATGAATTAGCATGGCAACCTTCTTTTCAAGGTGATTTAAGTGATGGTACTTATGGATATAGAGGAGCATTAATAGTAGAACCAGGTAAACAAATCTCTCCTGATAGAAAATTACCTCCAAAAATCCAAGCTAAACAAGTTATTATGATCACAGAAGGTGAAACAATAAAATTTTTTGCAGCAGAATTAGAAAGCTTTCACCACTTAGCACCAATGATGGAAAAATACAAAGGTTTCTTCGTAGATGGTGGATTATATTTATTATACGTAACAGATTTAGAAAAAGCAGGAACTTTCGAGTATGAAGGTGTTAAATTTACTGCAATTCCACTTGATGAAAGTTCTGTATGGAATGAATTATTAGACTTAGCTGATTTAGATAAAAGTGATATGAAAGCTATCAAAGACCAAGAGGGTAAAATTGAAGCTGTATATGATGAATTAAAAGATGCTGACGTAGAAGAAGCTTCAAAAACTTACGATGAGATGTTAACATTTGTTGGAGAAAGTTCAAAACAACTTATGGGAGCAGTTTAATAAAATTGCCATTTTTTAAAGTAATTAAACTATAATTCCTTATGGAAAATAGTTTAATTACAGAATTTGGATATTTAAACTTTGTAAAAGAGTTTAAAAGATTAGCCCAAGAGGAAAAACCATACTGGGTAAAAGAGAAAGAGATAGCTGCACAACATGGAGATAGAAGTGAAAATGCAGAATATATCTCAGCTAAAGAACAAATAAGAAATATAGATAAAAGACTAAGATTCTTAGAAAAAATCATAAACAATACTACAGTAATAGAAACTACAAAAATCCCACACGACAAAGTAAATTTAGGCTCAAAAGTAACATTAATAAACCTAGACAATGATGAAGAAAAAGAGTATATCATAGTAGGAACCTATGAAACAAACCCTTCAAAAAATATGATTTCAAATATTTCACCACTTGGAAGAGCTTTACTTGGTAAAAAAAAGGGTGAGGAGTTTGAGTTTAGTATAAATAATGAGGTTTTTGAGTATGAGGTTTTCAAAATTGAGATGTACAATTTTGAAAATTAGGTTTTACAAAATTAAGATTATAAAAAATTAAAAAATAAGGTAAAGCATATTTGAACTTAGACAAATTAAACAATATCATTGAAAAAAACTTAGAAGATAAAAATATAGAATTTAAAAGGTTATTTCATGGAAGAGGTAACTTCTATGATGATTTTGAATACCTAACTGTAGATAGCATAGATAAGATTTTGTTAGTTGTTTTTTATAAACAAGTAGATATTGAAGATGAGATTTTACAACTTATGACAACTATTTTTGATAAATACTCTTTTGAAACATTAGTTGTCCAAAAAAGATATTTGCCAAATCAACCCCATGAGGTTTTGATGGGTAATTTAGATGAACAGTTGTATTTAGTAGAAAATGGTTTGAAATTTAGTATAAGTTTTCAAAATAGAAACTTTGGTATTTTTACAGATATGAAAGTAGGGCGGGAGTATTTAGCTTCAATCTCAAAAGATAAAAATGTCTTAAATTTATTTTCATATACTTGTGCTTTTTCTGTATATGCTATTGCTGCACAAGCTTCACAAGTGGTAAATGTAGATATGTCAAAAGGTGCTTTAAGTAATGGAAGAGTAAATCATCACCTAAATAATCTTGATACAAAAAAAGTAAAGTTTTTACCTCTAAATATTTTAAAATCTTGGAGTAGGATAAAAAAGTTTGCACCTTATGATGTGATAGTTATAGACCCACCATCTTTTCAAAAAGGAAGTTTTGCTGCTACAAAAGATTATGAGAAGATAATCAAAAGATTAAATGAGTTGGCAAGTGAAGATTGTATAGTAATCTCATGTTTAAACGCACCAGAGTTAGATTGTGAGTTTATTAAGCAATTATTTGCTAAAAATGCACCAGAGTTTAAATATATAAAACGATTGGAAAATCTAGAAACATTTCCTAGTGTAGATGAAGAAAAAAGTTTAAAAAATCTAATTTTTAAGAAAGATAAATGAATATAAACCCAAAAATATGCCCTTTTTGTAAAAAAGAAAACAAATGCGAAGCACACATCCCAAACAATAATTGTTGGTGCAACCATATAAAAGTACCTGTAGATTTAAGGGAATATATCCCTGATGAGCTTAAGATGAAAGCTTGTATCTGTCAAGATTGTGTTGAATTTTTTAAAAAAGATAAAAAAAGTTTTATTGAAAAATATGTACCAATAAAAATTTAGCCAATATTATAAAGGTCTAAACTATTATCAATAAGGGTTTTATCCTCTTTTTTCTTTTTTATTGGTGTCAAAATCACTTTTCCATCCTCTTCAATCAAATCAAAAAATTCTGGGTTTTCAAACTTTTCTAATATATCATTTGGGATAACTATAGCTTTTATATTTTTGGTTAAAATTGTAATTGGTTGTTTCATTTATTTCCTTTAAATATTTCTCACATCAATAAAACTACCACTTACAAATTCATCTATATTTTCAACTACATTATGTAATCTCATAGCTGCATCAAGTGGTTGTTGTATTTCTCCTTCTTTTAATACTCTTGCAGAAGTATAGATATTATCATCTACATCAAATCTTATGATATCTGTCATAGGTGTTTCTATTACTCCAGGAGCTACTGAGAGTAGTTTTGTATCTGTCATCTCTTTTGAGTAAAGATTTATTAGCATATTTAGTGTTGCTTTAGATAAAGAGTATGCTCCCCATCCTTTTGAGCCATTTTTAGCTGCACCTGAAGATATAGCAATAATATTTTTTACAGTAAGAGTTGATAAGATATCTAGGAGTTCTTTATTTGCATATACATTTAGGTTTGAAACCTCTTGAATCTCTTTTATAGATAGTTTTCCCATCTCTTTTATTTCACCTAACATACCTGCATTTAAGTATACTATTTCAAAGTGATTTATCTCATCTAAGAAGTTTGTTAATCCATCTTTTATGCTATCAATTTGGCTTAAATCAAATGATTTAAAAATAAAGTTTGAATCATTGATTTTAGGTTTACTTCTACTTATTCCATATACTTTATAACCTTCATCAAGATAAAAGTTAGTAAGAGCAAAACCAAGTCCTGAACTACAACCAGTTATTAATATATTTTTATCTAAATTTTTTTCCATAATTTTAGATTATCATCTTTTTATTTAAAATAACCAAATAAAAATCTAGTTTTTTGCTTTACAAAACAAAGTACTTTAGCTATAATCCACCTTAATTTAGTCAATGGAGAGAAAAGTAGAGATACTTTTAAAATAGTTTGCAAGAGTTAAAGATAACAAAAGAGATAAAAAACTTAGAGATAAATCAAATAAAAGAAAACCTTTTTTATTATAAATATGCTACAAAAAATATAAAATCAATCCTAAAAAATAATAGCTTAGAATCTTTAGATTTAGAAAGTTTAGCTTCATATAATAGTTTTGTGGGTGAAGTATATGAAAATATAATCTATGAGTTTTTACTTGATTATGCTTTACATAATGAGTTTATCACTAAATTTATCTTAAAAGGTCCCCATCAAAATAGAGTTGACAAATTTTATAAAACAGGTCTTATGATTGATAGATCTTTACAAATTGTTTATAAATCAAACTATAAAGATATAAGTGAGTTTGATGCACTTTTTTTTACAAAAGATAGTTTATATTTTGTAGAGATGAGTACTTCTAAAAAAACAGTAAGTCTAAATAAAAGACTTGACAAAAAATATGCCTTGCTAAAGGTTTTATTCCCAACTTTTAATATAAAAGCACTAATAGTTTTAACTCAAGGTTCAACTGGACTTAGACGTTTTCCTTCGTATTGTACTGTTTGGATTACAAAAGATTTACTAAATCAAGATTTGATTAAAAAACTTATCTATAATAGAAAAAGAAAAGATTTTAAAACACCATATACTCATAAAAAGTTTGTAGAAGCTTGTACTATCAGGCATAAAAGATTTATATATTTTCAAACTTTAGAATGGATTTTAAAAAGTGCAAATAGAAAAGTAGATGGTTTAATAAATCTAGAATTTTTCAAATCTTATAAACTTTCACTTTATTTTGATATATATACTAAACTTTATATTGGCTTTTTATCCATTGAAGATTTTCAAAACTTAGTTCCTAACTATGATAGTAAAATTGAAAATATCTTTGTAACTATTGAGAAGATAAATTCCAAAGAGTTTGATATAGTTTATTATGTAAAAAACATAAATGGCAAGCTAAGAAGAGTAAGAATTGACTCTTATGGTAAAGCTTCGATCAAAGAAAAAGAGTTGGATGGTTTTACAAATGTAGAAGTGCGATTTATGAAATACTTAGTAAAAGATATCTATTTTACGAATATAGAAGAGATAAAAATATTACAAACAGAATTAAAAGAGTTTAAAACTACAAATACTATACCTAAAACAACCCCATCTATAGTTTCAAATTAATCAGAATCAACTTATATTATCTTTTAAAAACTTATCAATAAGTAAAATTAAGCTTAAAAATTATTATTAATAATTAAGTTATTTTTCTATTGTTTTAAACTAATTTTAAGAATTGTATTGGTAGTATTAGTTATTATTGCAAAGGAGTCCGTTATGGGAACTTTAGATTTAAATAGTATTAGCAGTGATCAATATTTTGCAAATACAAATTATGTTGCAGATAAAGCAAATAGTTCTGTTGCAGCACTAAAAGCTGATAAATCATCACAAGTTGATGATAGTATTGAGAGTAAAATACATAATTCTGCTGTAAATGTATCAATATCAATGGAGAGCATAAAAGTATTCTTAAACATTAAAAGTGTTGAGATGACTCAAGAGAATACAAATTCTCAAAGTTTTCTTATGAATATTATAAACAATACAGAAGTTTATGATTTCCTATCAGGTAAAGAGATTGATGGAGGTCTTAGTTTAGCTTCAATTGGTTATGATGGAAAACCTATCACAGAATTAACTCCTGATGAAGCAAAAGAGTTAGTATCAGACAATGGCTTTTTTGGTATAGACCAAACTTCTCAAAGGGTAAGTGGTTTTGTAATTTCACTTGCAGGAGATAATGTTGAAGCATTACAAGAAGCAAGAAGAGGTGTTGTTAAAGGTTTTGAAGAAGCTGAAAAGATGTGGGGTGGTGAATTACCAGAGATCTCATACAAAACACAAGAACAAACACTAAAAATTATTGATGAAAAAATTAGTGAATTATTAAAAACCGATTCACAAAAAGAGCTAGAGGATAGTTCAAATCCAGATAGTGCAAAAGAGGATAAATAGTAGATTTATTTATATCTAACAGTTTTAAACTCTTTTGCACACTCTAATTGATACTCTACCATTTTAAAAAAGGGTTTAATAAACTGCTCTAAATTTTTTTCACAAATATTTTCTTGATTATGTTCTTTTAATAGTTTTAATATCTGCAAAGTTGATTCAATTGTTGATAAATAGTTTTGCATAGGTTGCTTTTTTATTAAAAAATTTGATGAGATATTATTGTCAAAACTTAGTTTTTGTAAAGATTGTAGGTTTGTACTTAACCTTAACATTTTCCTTGAACAAGGCCAAGTAGAATCTAAAATAAATATTACAATATTTTTATTTGTTTCAACTTTTGATTTTGATAAGTTAATAGAGCTTTTATCAGGATATAAAAGAAAACATTCATTGTTTTTATTATTGATAATTTTGTTTATCTCATGATGATTTGAAAAGTCTATCCCTATAAATATTTTAGAGTTTTTCAAATTTTTATTTGTAAAATGCCCCGTGCCATTTTTTGTTTTTCTATACTCTTTTGGATGCATTAAAATTATAAATTGCGTTTTTGTATCAAAAGGGGTTATGTGTTTACACATACAACTAGTTTGGGGTCTATAACACTCATAACATATATCTCTACTCATCTATTATTTTTGGTGTCCTTTTGTATTTTTTCTATCTAATAGCTCTTCACAGTTTTTACCACCTATGTCATAAGCTTGTCCAAAACCAAATACTGCTTCACCTTTTATAGGTGTAAATTCATATATTGAGAAATCTTTCATTTGTTTTAACATTGAAACAGTTGAGCCATGTTTTTCCTCAAAAAGATTTATTAAGTTTTCAAACTCTTTTGTATCTCTTGAAAGTTTTTTTGAATCTACTTGTAAAACTACTCTTTTTCTTGCAAAAATATTTTCACAATCTTTTTCATCTTCTATAAAAAATAGTGAAGCTTTTTTATATAAATCTAAATTTTGAGTATGTTTAGCCATAGAACTTATATAAACATAATATTTGTAATCGTTTTTTATAAAAGGTGCATAACTAGAAAAAGGGTAGTTTTCTTTGTCTAAAGAAGATATCACACAACTTTTAAAATTATCTAAAAATTTTTCCAACATTTTAAATCTCCTCCCATAATATCGAAAGCTGTACATTGTAAATATCTTTTCTTCTTAGTTTTACAATAACTTCTTCAATTTCATAGTTTACAATATCATTTTGTGTTTTTATATTGAATATTTCATCTTCAAGTTTTTCTTTTAGATTTGAAATATCTGTATTTATCTCTTCTATTTCAATCTCTACAAACTCTATATCTTTTCTTTCTTTTAAAACTTTTGATACATTTTTTGCACTATTTGCTGCTTTTGTCATATTTGTTTTTGTAAAGGCTGATCTTCCAAAAAAAGCTCCAAGTATAGAGGTTCCAATTGAGATAAGAGTATCAGTAGTTTTAGAACTTGCTTGATCTTTTTCTTTTTCAAGTTTGATATAAAGTCTATTTAGTTTATCTTGAAGTTTATTTTCCTCTTTTATATACTTTTCTTGAAGCTTTTCAATCTCTAAATCTGTTTTTTCATTTAGTTTATCTTTTAATCGTATTTTAAACTCATTTAATGTTTCATTTTGTTTAGAGATTATTTTTAGTTGATTATTTTTGTATAGAGTTAGTTGACTATTTTTATATATTTTATTGATAAAATCTTTTTGCATAAGTTTGATTTTATTACTATTTTGTAAAAAAGCAGGAAGATTACAAAAAGAAGAATTTACTCTTTCATTTTTTGTAAAATTCAAATCTTGTAAGATTTCACTATCATCCCAATTGATATCTATATCAGTTTCATCTATATATATTTTTTCAATAACTTGCTTTTTTAAATCAATATTTTTTGAAGCATTATAAAAATTTATTTCACAACTTGCTAATAAAAAAGCTTGTAATGTATATGAGTTTTGTTGAGATTTGTAGTTAAAATATTCTATTAGATTATTAGGTAAAATAGGTCTTATTGAATTAGTAGTTATAGTACTTGTATCTACTGGTATTTTTTCTTGTATTGTTGTTTTTGGTTTATTTAGAGCTTTTGTAATCTTTTGAGACATTAGTTTTTTTATATCATCTTTTGATATAGGACCTTTTAGATACGATAATACCCATCTTGTTTCAAATACTTTAACTGAATCTTCATGAATATTTTTCATAATAAAATTTCTTTTACTTAAATTAGAAAGCATATCCATTAGTTCTTGTTTATTTAAATTAGAATTTCCTGTAGTAAGTCCATCTATAACTTTTTCTTTATCTTGTAGTGTTTGAAGTCTACCTATAAACCAAGTTCCAATATTTGCTAAACCTTTATAATCCAAATCAACTGGATTTTGTGTTGAGAGTATGATTCCTATTCCAAAGGATCTTGCTTGTTTTAAAAGTGTAAGCATAGGTTGTTTTGAAGGTGGATTTTTTGAAGGTGGAAAATAACCAAATACTTCATCCATATAAAGGAGTGCCTTCAATGAACTTGTACCTTCTTGTCTTCTCATCCATGCAACCATTTGGTTTAACAATAGTGATACAAAAAACATTCTTTGAGTATCATTTAGATGTGAAATTGAAAAGATTGATACTTTTGCTTTTCCATTTTCATCATAAAGCATATTTGATATATCTAAAGCTTCACCTTCTATCCAAGTTTTAAAAGAGGGATTAGCAATTATTGAATTTAGTTTTAATGCTAATTTTAGTCTTTCATCAGATGAAAAAAAAGTATCTAAATCAAATATTCCAACCTTTTTAAATGGAGGGGTAACAATAGATGAGATTAATTCTTCTAAAGATAAATCTTTATTCTCTGAATAAAAACTCATAAATATTGAAGAGATTAAAATATGTTCTTTTGAAGATGTATTTTCTTTTATATCTACTAAAGAAAGAAGAGAAGATACAGTTGAACTTACTAGTTGGTTTAGAGTATCTGTATCTTCTAAGACTTCGAAAGAGGGTGCTTTAAATGATGATAAAATAGATACAGGAACACCAGCTGTACTACCTGGGGTATAAATAGTAAAATCAGCACTATTTTTTAATTTTGCAATTCTTTCTTTGTTTTGAAAGTCCTTTGTTATTCCATTTTCCCAAAGCGATGCAGTTTTTTGAGCTAATTGACTTATAGTTAATGAGCTATTTATTGCATCTTGTTCCTCTATCCAAGGTTCAAAATCTTCCCCTTTTAAATCTGGAAAAGTAAGTAATAAATTTCCCATATCACCTTTTGGGTCTATAATAATTGAAGGGATATTATCAATAGCAGCTTCTTCTAATAATGAGATACCAAGCCCCGTTTTACCACTACCAGTCATACCAATAATAGCTGCATGAGTTGTTAAATGTTTATTTTTATAAACTAAAGGTATATACTCATTTTCATTGATTTTTTCTTTTCCAATATAAAACAGTTTTAGATTTTCATAATTAAATGTGCTATTCATAATAAGCCTTTACTTTGAAAGATTAAAAAACTAAAAAAAGTGAATACTTAAAAGTAAAGTATTCACTTGAAGAATTAAGCTTCTTTTGAAGCCTTTTTCTTTCTTTTCGCTTTCATTTTATTTAATGCGAGTCTTCTCATATCAGCTGTTGTATCTGATTCATCCATGATTTCTAAACCTAATAGTGTCTCGATACAATCTTCAAGAGTTACTAAACCTTCAGTTTGATCATAATTATCCAGCACTATAAATAAATGTTCTTTTTTCTGGATAAATTTGTTTAGTGCACGACCAACTGGTATGTTTTCATTTAGAGCAAACACTGGTGTCATTATTGATTCCATTGTTGCATTTTCATCTTTTACAGCTTGTTTAAAAAGTTTTTTTGTAAGAACAATACCTACAATATTATCGATTGTTCCTTCATATATAGGAACTCTTGAAAATTTGTAAGTTCTTTTATCTTCTAAAATATCTTTTATCGCTTTATCTTTCTCTACTGCATACATAACAGATCTTGGAGTTAAAATATCTTTTATTTTAATCTCATTTAATGTTAGAGTATTTTCAATAATATCTGATTCTAAATCCCCAATTATCCCTTCCTCTTCACTTAAAAGTGTTGTGTGAATTAACTCTTCTCTTGAAAAAGAATCTGAATTTTCTTTTCCTTTGATTTTATTAGTAACAAATTGAGTAATTTTTATTATAGGATAAGTGATAAAAACAAATATTCTGATTAAATTAGCAGCTGTTGGAGCTAATTGTTTCCAATAAACAGCACCAATAGTTTTTGGAATAATCTCTGCAAAAAATAGTATTGCAAAAGTTAATGCAATAGATACAACCATTACAATAGGACCATTTCCTGGAAATACATGCTCAGCTTGTACACCAATAGCAGTTGCACCTAATGTGTTTGCTATAGTATTTAGAATTAAGATAGATGCGATAGATTTATCGATATCAGTTTTTAATTTTTTGAGTAGTTTTCCTGCTTTTGGATTATTTTGTTCAATAACAGGTATATATGAAAAGTTTATTGATAGAATCACAGATTCTAAAACAGAACAAAGAAACGAAATACTAATTACAAGTACAAAAAGAAATATTAATAGTTCCATAAAGAACCTTTACTCGTAAAACTGCACCTCTGGGAATTGTCTTCCAATAATTACTCCTTAAAAAAAATAAATTTAACAACGTATAATATCAAATTTTATCTTTAATTATATTTTTTTTGACAAAAATATCAAAAATTTTGTATAATATTATAAAAGTTGGATAAAGGAGGTCGTTATGGAATATGGGTTAATGCCAACAATTGATCAATACTCTGATAATAATCAATTATTAATTCAACAAGTGCAACCTTCTAATGAAATTGCTAGTGCAAAGCTTAGAGAAGGGGAGGATGCAAAACAGATTGCAAAAGCCAACTTCTTAAAACCTGAAGAGACAAAAGATACAAAAGAGGTTGATGCACAAACAGTTTCAAAATATCAAGAAGTTGTACTTACAAATTTAAATTTTGGTTTTAATGATAAATCAAAAGATTTTTATGTAAAAGTTGTAAGAGGGGAGATGGAAACACAATACCCTACAGATGAGATGATGCGTTTAAAAGCTTATTTTATAGCACAAAATAAAGCACAAGCTGAACAAGAGATTGCTGCTAGTTAGTTTTTATAGTTTTGTTTATTCTTATCAGTAAATCTCTTGCTTCATAATACTTTTGTTTGTCATTAAGTTCTATACAATCAAGTAGTGCCTTATATTTTTCGAAAACTTCCCAAATCTTTTTATAACTAAGTGGTCTTTTTTTTATAAAAAAAAGTGCTAATGCTGTGGCTCCGTTTATTAAACCTTGGACAGCTTTTGCCTTTTTTCTATATTCCTCATCTTGGGTGTCTTTCCAAATTTTTTTGTATTTTCTCCAATCATCTTCTAATAATTCATGGGCTTGAACATACATGCCATTTTCTACTGCAAAAATAAATCTATCTATCGAGGTTTTTTGTGTGAAGATAGATTTATCATACATCATTTAATTCTTTTTCTAAATAATATCCTGTGTATGAACCTGTAGTTTTATGCTCTTTTGCCAATGTTTCTGGTGTTCCTTGAGCTATTATTTTCCCACCTTTACTTCCACCTTCTGGTCCCATATCAATAATCCAGTCAGAGTTTTTGATAATATCAAGGTTATGTTCTATTACAAGAACTGAGTTACCAACTTCAACTAAATGGTGTAGTACTTTTGTAAGTCTATCAACATCAGCAAAATGTAGACCAGTCGTTGGTTCATCTAAAACATAAAGTGTATTTCCTGTATCTTTTTTACTAAGCTCTTTACTTAGTTTTATTCTTTGAGCTTCCCCACCTGATAATGTCACAGCATTTTGACCTAAAGTGATATATCCAAGTCCTACATCACTTAGTGTTTGAAGTTTTGCTTTTATTTTTGGCACTTTTGCAAAAAACTCTAAGGCTTCATCTACACTCATATTTAATACATCAGAGATATTTTTACCCTTGTATAAAATCTCTAAAGTTTGAGCATTGTATCTACTTCCGTGACAATCGTCACATTTAACCATAATATCTGGTAAAAAGTGCATCTCTATTTTGATTTCACCTTCACCTTGACATTTTTCACATCTACCACCTTTTACATTAAAAGAGAATCTTCCTATTTTATAACCTCTAAGTTGAGCTTCTTTGGTTTTAGTAAATAGTGTTCTTATCTCATCCATAAGTCCTGTATAAGTTGCAGGATTACTTCTTGGGGTTCTTCCTATCGGACTTTGGTCTAGATAGATTACTTTATCAAGTTTTTCTAATCCATCTATTTCCACTCCATCAACTTTTTTTACTTTTCTTGCATGATTTAGTAACTCTTTTGCAACAGGAAGTAGGGTTTGAAGTATAAGTGAAGATTTACCACTTCCACTAACTCCTGTGATGGCACAAAGATTTTTTAATGGAATTTTTACATTTAAATCTTTTATATTATTTATATTTACATCTTTGATTTCGATAAACTCTTCTTGTGGTCTATTATGTACATAGTCAATTTTCTTTTTTCCACTTATATATTGTGCTGTTAAGGTTTTTGCTTTATTCATCTGTTTTAAGCTACCAGCAAAAACAATCTCACCACCATATTTCCCTGCATGTGGTCCAATATCAACTATAAAGTCTGCTTCTTTTATAGTCTCTTTATCATGTTCAACAACAATTACAGTGTTCCCTTTTTCTTGTAAGGCTTTTAATGTTTTGATTAATTTATTTGTATCTCTTTCATGTAAACCAATTGACGGTTCATCTAAAACATACATAACTCCTGTTAATCCTGAACCAATTTGCGATGCAACTCTAATTCTTTGAGCTTCCCCACCACTAATAGTTCTGGCATCTCTTCCAAGAGTGATATATCCAAGTCCAACATCAAAAAGAAAAAAGATTCTTTCTCTAATCTCTTTTAAAATAGGTGCAGAGATCATTTTATTTTGTTCATTTAGATATTCAAAGTTTTTTTCATCTTGGAAAAAAGCATGAGCCTCTTCTATAGGTTTATTTATAATATCTGAGATGGTTTTGTTTGCTACAAAAACACTTTGCGATGAAGGTTTTAGTCTATTTCCATTACAATCACTACAAACTTTTTCTGTCATAAATTCAGCCATATCTTTTTCATCTTTTATCATATCGTAGGCTATTTTTACGATACCTTCCCACTTTCTTGTAAGATTATGTCTTTTCCATGTAAATCTAGCTTCTTCTACACCTCCGTGTAAAATCGATTTTTGTTGGTGAGATGGTAACTCTTTAAATGGCACTGTAATATCAATTCCAGCTGCTTCACAGTAGGCGATAAGCATTTTAAAATAAAATCCTTTATTAAATCCATAAATTATCTTAATGGCACCATCTTCAAGTGGTAACTCCTCATTAACAACTTTTTTCATATCTAAAGTGTATCTAATCCCCAATCCATCGCATGAGGGGCAAGCACCTTTAGGTGAGTTAAATGAAAATGAAAGTGGTTCCAAGGGTTCAAAAGAGATTTTACAATCAAAACAAGCCATATGTTCAGAATAATGTATATGTTTATCTACACCAACCTCTTCATGGTTCATTACTTCAATTTCAAGTTCTCCAAAACTCTCTTTTAAACCTTTTTCAACATCTTGTGCAATTCTATCTTTATTCTCATCTTTAATAACCACTCTATCAATAACCACTTTGATTGTGTGCATTTGAGTTTTTGCTAATTCTATATCTTCATCTAGTCTTACCATAACTCCATCAATCATTGCTCTTACATAACCTTTTCCTCTTAGAGATTCTAATAAATCTGCGAAGGTACCCTTTTTTCTATTTACTAAAGGAGCTAGGATTACAACTTTTGAATTTTCAGGTAATGTTAAAACTTGTTCAATTACGTCAGAAGCGCTCATTTGAGAGATTGGTTGTCCACATTTATGACAGTGTTGTTTCCCAATTCTTGCATATAAAAGTCTAAAATAATCATAAACTTCTGTAATGGTACCTACTGTTGAACGTGGATTTTTTGATGTAGTTTTTTGATCAATTGCAATAGCTGGAGTTAAACCTTCAATTCTCTCAACATCTGGTTTTCCAACTTTATCTAAAAATTGTCTAGCATAAGCAGATAAAGATTCAATATACCTTCTTTGTCCTTCTGCATAAAGTGTATCAAAAGCTAAAGTTGATTTTCCAGAACCTGAAAGTCCAGTAAAAACGATAAGTTTATTTTTTGGAATCTCTAAATTTATATTTTTTAAATTGTTTTCTTTTGCATTATATATCTTAATTGTATCATTCATAAACTGTCCATCATAAAAAAATTAAGCGGACATTATAACATAATAACCTATTAAAACAATGAGTGTTTAATTAACTAAATATACAACTTAATAATAGAAAAATATTAGGGTTTATATTTCCATCCAAAATCATCATGATAAATCATTTGTTTACTCATTCCACCGTCGATTATAATGTTTTCACCAGTTATAAAACTAGATTTTTCACTACATAAAAATTGTACTGCATTTGAGATATCTTCTGGTTTTCCTATCCTTTTAACTAAATGTTGCTGATTATCTTCTAAACTAAAGTTTTGATTAAAAGTATCAATCCAACCAGGAGAGATACAGTTTACTCTAACTTTTCCTTGTAAACTCACTGCAAGAGAATGGGTTAGCGCAACTATACCACCTTTTGCTGCACTATAACACTCTGTGTTTTTTTGTGATTGAAAAGCTCTTGTTGAAGAAATATTAATTATACTTGCTTCTTTATTGAAATGGTTTAGAAATAATTTCGATAACATAAATGGTGCTACAACACCTAGTTTTTGAGTATATAAAAACTCTTCATAGCCACTATTAAATATTCCACCATTTCCTTCACAAGCATTATTAATAAGATAATCTATATGATTAAATTTTTCTATTATAACTTTTGAAAAACTTTCTAAAACTGATTCTTGAGTTATATCACCTTTATAAAAATAATCATATTCGATTTTTGGTTCAATAATATCTATAATAATCACTTTTGCATCTAATTTTTTAAAATCTCTGGCAATAGTTTCTCCAATACCTTTTGAACCACCTGTTATAACAATTATTTTATCTTTAAAACTGAACAATTAATTACTCCTTATTCCTTATTATTAGGTATATTTAGTTATTATCTAAATTATGCATTTAGATAGAATAGATTTAAAATTTAGAAAATCCATATTAATTACTTTGATAATTTTTACACTATTTATATTTGTATCTTTTATAATAGTTGAAAAATACTTTTTAGAAAATGAATTTAAAAAACAAATTCAAAATAGTTTTAGTGCAAATATAGAAAAAAAAGAACATGAACTAAATGAACTTTTATATAATACAAAAACTAGTTTAAAATATATAAGTAATTTAGAAATATTTAAAAATGCCCTACAAACCAATAATTTTGAAAAACTTGCACATACTTTTTTAGTTATATCTCAAACAAATACATATTTTATGCAATTAAGATATATAGATAAAACTGGGATGGAAAAAATAAGAGTAGATAGAAATAATGAAAAATTAAAACCTTATATAGTACCTAAAGAAAATCTTCAAGATAAGTCAAAAAGAGATTATTTTATTGAGTCATTGAATAAAAAAGAGATTTACTTTTCAAATCTAGATTTAAATATCGAAAATGAAAAAATAGAATTTCCTTTTAGACCAACACTTAGAGTTATTTATCCAATAATAAAAAAAAATAAGTTTATTGGTGAGTTAGTAGTTAATATTGAAATTGATTTACTTTTTAAATCTGCACTTTTTGAAACTATGATATGTGATTCAAATGGTAGAGTAATTTTGCCTTTTAATAAAAGTATAGAAAAGTTTAGTAAAGATTTAAATAGTTATTTTCCTAATTTTCCAAAAGAGATTTTAGTTGAAAAAAAGTTTTTTCATAACAATTTCATATCATATAAACTTTCATCTGATATAAAAAACAATGTAATAATAATCTCAAAGCTTAAAGATTCTTACTTTAGAAAGTTTCAAAATGATCAGATTAGAATAAGAGCTTTGATTTTTGGTACTTTCTTTTTATTTATACTTGTTGTGTGTTTTATTGTATTTAGGAAAATAAATGAGATTTTTTACTTCTACTATAAATCAAAATTGGAAGAAAAAGTAAAATTTAGTAATAAAGAGTTTAATGTTGCAAATAAATTTATATCAAAAAATATTGACCCACAATTGATTCTTTCACAAATATCAACAAGTATGATTTTAACAGATGAAAATATAAAAGTTTTATATGTAAATAAAGCTTTTACTGAACTTTTTGGGTATAAAGAAGATGAAGTATTAGGTAAAAATCCTATCTTTTTAAGTAGTGAAGATATTAAACAAAGAGGTATAGGAATTTTACGTAATTCAATACGTGAGCAAAAAAGTGTTACGGTGATTTTAAGAACCTATACAAAAGATAATAAATTAAAATATATAGAGTTAACAGTTTCTCCCATATTTGAGGAAAAAACAGGTAGAATAAAATATTATTTGGGTATACAGAAAGATGTTACAAAAGAACAGAATATATTAAAAGAATTAAAAAGAATATTTTAAAGGCAAATTTTGAATTACGACGATTTATATATTGTAGGCATTGGAGCAAGTGCTGGCGGTTTTGAAGCTTTACAAAGGTTTTTATCAAAGGTTGAGACTAATAATAATCTTTGTTATGTTATTACTCAACATTTAGATGCAAATAGACCTACTTTATTGGGTGAACTTTTAAGTAAATATTCTGGATTTAAAATTTGTGCAATTGAAGATGGACAACTTATTGAAGGTAATCATATATATTATTGTCCCCCTAATAAAAATTTGATTATTAAAGACAAAAAATTTTCATTTGTTGAACTTGAAAAGAAAACACTACCTAAACCATCTATTAATAAATTTTTTAGTTCTTTAGCAGAAGAGAAAAAAGACAAAGCTATTGGAATAGTTTTAAGTGGTACAGGAAGTGATGGAACGGAAGGCATAAAGGATATTGCAAACAATGGTGGAATTACATTAACTGAAGATGAAGGTGCAAAATATTTTTCAATGCCAAAATCTGCAATAGACACAGGAAAGGTTATTGCTTCTTTACCTCCTGAACTATTAGCAGAAGGGATTTTAAATGTAATTGAAGATAGAAAATATTTTGATAAACATTTTGAGATAGAAGATTCATTACACAAGATTTTTGATATTTTAAAAGAAGAAACTTCTATTGATTTTAGTTCATATAAAACTGCAACTGTAACAAGAAGAATTAAAAAGAGAATTATAGAAAAAAAAGCAGATGGAATAAATGAATATATTAAAATTTTAAAAGAAGATAGTGATGAAGTTTTAAAACTTAAAGATGATCTTTTGATAATTGTAACATCTTTTTTTAGAGATGAAGATGCATTTGAAGAGTTGAAAAAACAATTAAAAGAATTAATTCAAAAAAAACTTGATAATAATATTCGAATTTGGGTTACAGCATGTGCAACAGGTGAAGAAGCGTATTCTATAGCAATTTTAATAAGTGAAATATTAGAAGAGTCAAAGCTATCAAAAAAAGTTACTATATTTGCTTCAGATATTAGTGATAAAGTTATTGAAGAATCAAGGAATAGGGTATTTAAATTAGAAGAGTTAGAGGGAGTTCCTGTAAATTATATTGATAAATATTTTGATGAAATAAATAAAACATTTAAAGTAAATAAAAAAATTAGAGATATGATAGTGTTTTCAAAACATGATATTATAAAAGATCCACCATTTTTAAACCTTGATATGATTAGTTGTAGAAATTTGCTTATTTATTTTAATAGTGAACTACAAAGAAGAATCCTAAGTATATTTTATTATGCTTTGAGATATGAAAGTTTATTGTTTCTTGGAAAAAGTGAAACTATAGGTACATTAACTTCATTGTTCACAATAGTTGATAATAAGGCAAAAATATATAGAAAACTGAATGATTTAACAAAAGTTGATATTGAAACTTTAACTTATGATAAAAGAAAATCAAATCTAGGTAGAAATGATTATATAAAAAATCAAATTACAAATGTAATGGATATTGATACTTCAATTAACAAATCAATTAGTGAAAGATTTATGTATAGTGGTATTGTTGTTGATGGTTCAAATTATAATATACTTTTTTATAAAGGGGATTGTAAAGAGTTTTTACACCATCCACAAGGGATTCATACAAATGATTTATTTAGGTTAGTTGCAGATTTTTTAAGATTAGATGTAAGAGCAACAATAAATGAATCAAAAAAGTTGAATAGTTATGTATCATCTAAGAAAATTAGAGTTTTACCTGTTAGCGAACCTAAAGAATACGTAACTATTAATGTTTATCCTTTGGAAAAAAACAATTTGGGTGAAGATACATATTTTGTTTCATTTGAAAAAACAGTAGATTTTAGTTCAAGTATAAAAGAGGAAAAATTTGATCCAATTGATTTAAATGATACAGATTTAAGTGTACTTGAAGATGAACTTTTAACTTTAAAAGAAAGACTACAGATTACCATAGAGGAGTTAGAAACTTCAAATGAAGAGTTACAAAGTGCAAATGAGGAATTACAAGCGGTAAATGATGAGTTAAATACTTCAAATTTAGAGTTAGATTTTGCAAATAATGCTTTTGATAATGTTTTATCTAATCTTGGTGCTTATGTGGTTATTCTTGATTATAATTTGAATATTATAAAACATACTGATGGGATTAAAAAGTTTTTTGATTTATCAAAAAGTAATGATAATAATTTTTCTACTGTATTATTAAACTCTCATGTAGAACTTCCAAATTTATTAGAGAATATTAAAAATTGTTTAAATTATGGTACTGAGACTGGATATGAAATTGAATATGAAAAAAGGAATTACTACTTTAGTATTAAAAGAATAGAGTTAGCTATGTTAAATGATAAAAATAATAACAGAGCTATTATTTTAAGTTTTGTTGACAAAACAGAATTTATTAAACAAGATAGAATAATATTCCAGCAAGCAAAACTTGTATCTATGGGTGAAATGATTGGAAATATATCTCATCAATGGAGACAACCATTGAGTATAATCACAACAATTGCAAGTGGTTTAAAACTGAAATCAGAAGTAAGTGTAGTAGATAATGCATTTATAGATGAAAATATGAATATCATTTTAAATCAAGCTAAATATTTATCTGAAACTATTGATAATTTTAGAAATTTTATTAAAAACAAAAGAGAATTTAGAAAAACAACTATAACAAGTGTTATCAATGAAACTCTTAATTTAGTTGAAGCAACATTGAAAAATAATTTTATTAGTTTAGTTTTAGATATTGATGATGATTTAGAGATTGAGGGTTCTACAAATGAGCTTGTAGAGGCATTAATTAATATTTTAAATAATTGTAAAGATGCCTTAGTTGAAAGAATCAAAGATGATAGTGATAGATTCATCTTTATTACTACAAATAAAAAATCTGATTCAATTGAAGTAAAAGTAACAGATACTGCTGGTGGAATTGATGAAAAAATTATACATAGAGTTCTAGAACCTTACTTTACAACAAAACATGAATCAGTTGGTACAGGTTTAGGATTATCAATGGTTGATAAAATTGTTAGAGAAAGACACAATGGTAGAATAGATATATATAATGAAGTATTTGATTATAAAGATAAAACATATAAAGGAGTAACTTTTTCATTATTATTTAAAAATAGTTAATAACTAGATGACTAATTGTTACTTAACTAAATTTTTGATAAAAATAATTTATATATTAAATTAAAATTAAACAATCATTTGATATTTTGTTACTATTATTATTAAAAGGTAGTATTGTTGGATATAGTAAATAGTTTTGAAATAGAAAATGAAATTTTTTATTATTATGATTTAGAAAAAGTTATAAAAAATAATACTAAATTAAAAAAGCTACCTATTGTATTAAAAATACTTCTAGAATCAAATTTACGAAAAGCAAACTCATTTCAGGAGTTTGAATCTATTATTAATATTTTTACAAACAGATTAAATAGTAAAATCAAGTTTTATCCTTCACGTGTTATTATGCAAGATTTTACAGGAGTTCCTGCTTTAGTTGATTTAGCTTCTATGAGAGATGTAATAAATCAATATGGATTAGACCCCAAGGAGATAAATCCTCAGGTTATGGTTGATTTAGTTATTGATCACTCTATAAGTATCTCTAGTTTTGGTTCTAATGAAAGTTTTGAAATAAATTTAGAAAAAGAATTAGAAACATACAAAGATAGATTTAAATTTGTAAAATGGGCAAATAATGCCTTTTCTAATTTTAGAGTTATTCCCCCTGGTTCTGGAATTTGTCATCAAGTTAATTTAGAATATTTATCTACTATATTACATGTTGAAAAGATTGAAGAGAAGTATTTTTTATATCCAGAAACAATTGTTGGAACAGATTCCCATACTACTATGATTAACTCATTAGGAGTTTTAGGCTGGTCAGTTGAGGGAGTACAAGCTCAATCTTCAATGCTTGGTTTACCTATTTCATTTAATTTACCAAAAGTAGTTGGTGTAAATCTTCACGGTATGTTAAAAGAGGGGATAACTTCATCTGATTTAGTATTAACTTTAACGAGTATGTTAAAAAAACATGGAGTAGATAAAAAACTTGTAGAGTTTTATGGTTCAGGATTAAAATATTTAACTTTGGAAGATAGATCAATAGTTTCTAATATGGCTCCTGAATACGGAGCAGTTTGTTCATTTTTTGCAATTGATAATCAAACAATTTCTTATTTTAACAAAACAAGAGATAATGAAGATTATGGAAAATTAATAAAAGAGTATTTAAAAAGACAAAATCTTTTTTATAATCCAGAAGAGATCTTATCATATGATGAAATAATAGATTTAGATCTTAGTAGTTTAGAGCCTACAATAGCTGGACCTAAACGACCACAAGATAGATTAGAAATAAAAGGATTAAAAGATATAGTTATTACAAATAAGGGGAAATTTTTAAGGGATGCAGATATTGTATTAGCTGCAATTACCTCTTGTAGTTCTACTTCTAATCCATATTTATTGATTCATTCTGCACTTGTTGCGAAAAAAGCTTATGAGTTTGGACTAAAAGTAAATTCACATATTAAAACATCATTAGCTCCAGGTTCTTTAGTTGTAAAAGAGTATTTGGAAAAGCTTGGATTATTAAAATATTTAGAAGCTATTGGTTTTCATATAGTTGGCTATGGTTGTACCACTTGTTATGGAAATTCTGGTGAATTAGATGAAAATGTTGAAAATGAGATAAAACAAAACAATCTAAATATCTGTTCTGTTACATCTGGAAATAGGAATTTTGAAGGGAAAATTCATTCTTTGATAAAATCTAACTATCTAATGTCTCCATCTTTGGTAATAGTTTATTCTTTAATAGGCACTATGAAATTTGATTTGTTTGATGGTGTAGTGGGAATAATTGATGATAAAGATATAAGATTGAAAGATTTGTGGCCTACAAATCAAGAAGTTGGTGAGTATATGCAACAATTAGATTATACTTTATATAAACAAATTTATAAAAATATTTTTAAAGGAAATCAATTTTGGCAAAATTTAGAAGTGCCAAATACATCAACTTATAATTGGGATGAAAACTCTAATTATATTCAACCTTCAAAACTTTTTGATGAATTGACAAAAGATAAAATAAATATAGAAAAAGCTGGTATATTAGCTATGTTAGGTGATTTTATATCAACTGATGACATCTCTCCTTTGGGACAAATTCCTTTATATTCACCAGCAGCAAAATATTTAGAAAATCGTGGTGTTAAATCATTTGAATATAATACTTATGCTTCACGAAGAGGAAATTCTCAAATAATGCTTAGAGGACTTTTTGAAAATATAAAACAAAATCTAATGGTATCCAAAGAGGGTGGATATGCAATGGATTATGAAGAAGGAGAGATTGTTTCAATATATGAAAAAAGTGAAAAGTATAAAACACAAAATAGAGATTTAATTATTCTTGCGGGAAAAGATTATGGTGTTGGAAGTACTAGAGATTGGGCAGCAAAAGGAACAAGACTTTTAGGAGTAAAGGCAGTTATTGCAAAATCTTTTGACCCAATACATAGACTAAATTTAATATCTTTTGGGGTTTTACCTTTAGAATTTATAGATGATGATATAAAAAGTTTAAAACTAAAAGGAAATGAAGAGATATCTATATTTAGTGATGAAATAAAAGAGCACTCAACAGTAATAGCTACAATTCATAAAAATGGATTGGATATTTTAGTGGATTTAAAATGTAGATTAGAAAACAATGAAGAGGTTAACTACTATAAAAATGGGGGAGTTTTATCTTATTTACTTAAAAAGATGGTTAAATAGTTTTATAAACCATTATGGCAAGAATTATACAGTTCATAATTAAAATAGATTTTTTATAATTTTTAGCTCCAGTCATATTTTTAGTTTTTATACCAAAATGTACTCCTATTAATGAAGCTAAACCTATTATCAAACCTTCTTGGAATAACATTTGACCACTTAATGTCAATGATAAAAATCCTGCAATTGATGAAAAAATTACAAAAAATAAACTAAGACTAGTAGCAATCTTTAAAGGGTATTTCATAACAGAAACTAAAACAGGAATTAATAAGATAGCTCCACCAATACCAATACTCATTGCTATAATACCTACAAAAAATCCTAAAAGTAAAAGTAGGGGTTTACTATGAGTTTTAATTTCACATTCTGGTTCAGCAGGACTAATAAAAATTTTGATAATAGAAAATATAACAACAATAATAAATACATATTGTAAAAATATATTTGATACAAGAGAGTGAATATAACTATTTAAAAGTCCACCTAATGAACCACCAATCCCTATAACAATACCATCTTTAAAAACATGTTTAGCTTTTTTTGAATTTAAAAAAGAACCATATATTGAACTAAATACCATTTGCATGATTGCAATAGATATTGCTTCTTTCATCATAAAACCAGCTGTTACTAACATAGGAGTAAGAATTGTTCCTCCTCCTAGTCCAAAAAAACCTGAAACAAATCCAGCTGCAAGTCCAAATAGTATTAGTTCAAAAAACATCTATTCTGATTCATCTGTTTTTTTAATAGAATTCATTGCCCCAATGAATTTTTTATAGATACATTCTAAGTCGTGGTCTTCATTTGATAAATCAATACCATCATAGTCTTTTATAGCATGTTCAAGTAAAGCAACTCTTTTTAGTAAATATTCAAACATCTCTTTATTTATATCTGGTAAATCACTATGGTCTAGTTTTTCGTTTTTGTTTTCTCTTTTTATTATTTTTGCTGGAACACCAACTGCTGTTGAGTTTTTAGGAACATCACAGATCACAACTGAGTTTGCTCCAATTTTTCCATTTTTCCCAATAGTAATATTTCCTAAAACTTTTGCACCACTTCCAATAACTGAATTTGCTTTAATTGTAGGGTGTCTCTTACCTTTATTTAAACTAACTCCACCTAATGTTACACCTTGATAGATCAAAACATCATCTTCTACTATTGCAGTTTCACCAATAACTACACCTATCCCATGGTCAATAAATACTCTTCTTCCTATAGTTGCAGCTGGATGTATATCCATATTACAAAAAAACTGTGTTAAACCCATAATTACTCTAGCAATTCTTGTAAAACCTTTATTATAAAGTCTATTTGCAAATCTATGGTTTATTATTGCCCAAACACCAGGATAGTTAAAAAATAATTCAAGTTTTGAATTTAGGGCTGGGTCATTGATTTTAGGTACAAAAAAATCCTCTTTTATTTGTTTCCATAGTCCTATTCTCTTTGCTTCATTTAATATCTCTTCTTTTATCTCTTCATTTGTTTTCATAATCATAACTCCAGAATTAACTCCATGCTGTTTTTAAATAACTGTTTTGATCTAAATAAGATTTCAATATAGAATATGTATTTTTATCAAGTCTTTGTTTTAATATAGATTTTATCTCTTTCGTATCATAATCAATATCTTCAAGAATATCTATTATCTTTTGAGTCTCAAGTATCTTTTCGAGTTTAACTTGATTTTCTTCAAAAACAATATTAACTTCTGTCGGATGTGAGAAAAGATTATGTCTCATTCCAAGTATATCTTGATAAGCTCCAACATGGAAAAATGCTAAATAATATTCCTCTTTTTTCAAATCTACATCATGTAGATATAAAGGTTTATCTTCATTAAACTCAATTTCTCCATCACTATCACAAGTGATATCCCATAAAGAAGCACTTCTTGTTGGGTTTTTATCAAGATGTGTTATTGGCATAACTGGAAACTCTTGCTTGATTCCCCAAAAGTCTGGAAGAGATTGAAAAATTGAGAAATTTAATAAATATTTTTCTTGAATTTTATTATCAATTCTTTTTAATTCTTCAAAATCATCAACTTCCAATAGCCAAATAGCTTTTTTAATAATAAGATTAGTTAAAATCTCTGCATTACTTCTATCTTCTAAATCAATATAACCTAAATCAAAAAGTTTAAGTAAAGATTCTAAGTGGTCGATACTATCGTGCATATATTCTAATGCTGTTTTTGAGTTTATATCATTGTATAACTCTTTTAACTCTTCAATTAATGGAGGATTTAACTCTTTTAATCTTAAATGTTCTGCTTCATATTCTGCTGAAAAAAGTTCTAAAACAGGTGCAATTAGTACTGTTGAAGGAGCAGATATAAATCTTCCAGATTCAGTGAAAATATTTGGTTCATCAACCCCTTTTTGTTTTGCAATATTTTTCAAAGTAAAGATTACATCATTTGCAAACTCTTGAAGGTTGTATTGTGTTGTTCTTTGAAATTGAGAGTATTCAATCGCCAATCCACCACCAATATTTATAGAGTTTAAGTTATTTGCTCCAAGATTTTTTAACTCTGCATAAATATGACCAGACTCTTTTAAAGCATTTTTCAACGGTTTAATAGTACTCATAGATGAACCAATATGGAAATGAATCATAGTAAGTATATCTGTTAAATCTTTTTCCTCTAACATCTCAAAAGCTTCTAATATCTCTGTAGAACTTAATCCAAATTTTGAATCAATTCCACCTGATTTTGCCCAAGCTCCACTACCACTATTAAACAATCTTACTCTTAGTCCAATATTTGGTGTTGGTAAAGAGGTTTCCTCTTCAACTTCTAAAATTGTTTCAAGTTCGTTTAACCCTTCAATAATAACAGTAATATCATGCCCCATCTTTTTTGCAATAAAAGCGAGATGAATCATCTCTTTGTCTTTAAATCCATTTACAGTGATTGGTGCACCAATTTTATTATAAGTCATTGCTAAAAATAGTTCAGCTTTACTTCCTGCTTCTAGACCATAGTTGTATTTTTCACCCGAATTTATAAGTGGGTGTAAAAAGTTTGGCAATTGGTTTACTTTTAAAGGAAAAACTGCATTAAATTTACCTTTATAGTCATACTCTTTTATAGCATTATGATATAAACTAAATAGTTTGTTTATCTGCTTTTCAATTAAATGGGGAAACCTTAATAATAAAGGTCCTTTATAATCTTCTGCTCTTATTTCATTTACTAAAGATATCAATGCTGGTTTTGCAGCATAGTTTATCTTTACTACACCATCTTCTATTACAAAATTATCATCTGACCAAATGTCAATCCCATAAGTTTCCAAATTTAAAAATCCTCAATTTTAATAGTTTTTTCTTCTTGTGTATTCAAGTTTTTTGTATAAATAGTTCCATCATTTAATTCATTTTCACCAATTAAAGCTACAATTGTAGCTTCACTTTTTTCTGCAATTTGAAAATGTTTTTTAAATCCTCTTGGAGAGTATTCAATAATTGTTTTTGTATTTTTTCTCTTTTCAATTGCAATTTTTGTTAATAAATTAAGTGCTTTATCATCTAATGCACCTAAATAAATCACATCTTCTTTTTCTTCATTTATTTTAACAAGTTCTAGTAACCTTTCGATTCCAATTGCAAAACCTATTCCAGCAGTTTGTCTTCCTCCAAGAAATTCAACTAATCTGTCATATCTTCCACCACCTGCAATTGCACTTTGTGCTCCAATCTCTGAAGATGTAAATTCAAAAGCAGTTTGAGAATAATAATCTAATCCTCTAACTAAATTTGAATCAATCTCATACTCAATGTTGTTATAGTCTAAAATCTCTTTTAGCTTTACAAAATCTGAATTACATTTTTCACATAAATTATTTGTAATTTTAGGTGCATTGTATAATAGTTTTTGACAGTTTTCATTTTTACAGTCAAGCACTCTTATAGGGTTTGTCTCGATTCTTCTATTACAATCCTCACAAAGTTCTTCTTTGAAATTTGTTAAATGTTTAACTAGGTTATCTCTATACGCTGGCATACATTGTGGACATCCTAAAGAGTTTAGTTGTAACTTAAACTTTATTTGGAAGAAATCAAGTATATCTTTTATCATCATAATGATATTTGCATCTTCATAAACAGAACTTACTCCAAACACTTCACAACCAAATTGGTGAAATTGTCTAAGTCTACCTTTTTGAGGTCTTTCATATCTAAACATTGGTCCATAATAGTACCATCTATATGTTCCACCAGCTCTATCAAATTTGTTTTGAATAAAACTTCTTACAACTCCAGCAGTTCCTTCAGGTCTTAGACATACGTCATTTTCACCTTTATCTATAAACTGGTACATCTCTTTATTTACTATATCAGAGCTTTCTCCTACACTTCTTTTAAATAAAGCAGTTTCTTCTAAAATAGGTGTTTCTAAATAGCTAAATCCATAATTTTTTGCAATTCTTGATGCGTTTTCAATAAAGTAAGTAAATAGTTCACTATCTTTACCTAAAATATCATTCATACCTCTTAAACTTTGGATATTTTTTTTACTCATTAATAAATTCCTCAATCTCTTTTGCAATCTCTTCAATACTTAAGCTAGCATCGATAAAACGATGGTTTAAATTAAGCATTTTTACTGTTTTTTTCATTCTATCTTGAATATCAATAAGATACTCTATTCCTCTTGACTCTATTGAATCATTCTCTTTATTACTTAATCTTCTAATCAATTCTTCTTTTGTTAGTTCCAATAATACTACATGCGTAGGTAAAACATTGTCTGTTGCAATTAAATTTAATGAAACAACCACTTCAAGAGGAAGATTAGAGGCATAAGCTATACCACTTATTATACTTCTATCACTAATAACCATTGATGATTTATTAGGTTTAATTATCTCTTCAATATGTTCTGCACGATCAGCTAAAAATAAAAACATCTCTGCAATTTTACTTTTTGCTTCACCATTTAAAGCCATTTGTCGTAGTTTAAGGCCTATTTGTGTTCCACCTGGCTCTTTAGTGAAAACTGCTTCTTTATTTTTTTCTTTTAGAATATCTAATTGGGTTGATTTTCCAGCTGTATCAATCCCCTCTATTACTACATACATTTTAAAACCTCTGTAGGAACTAAATGTTCGAATTTACCTTTAAATCTAATAAGTTCTCTTACAATTGTAGAACTTACAAAGGCATTTTCTAATGTTGGCATTAAATAAAGTGTTTCAAGGTTTTTATTGATTGATGAGTTAGCATATCCCATTTGAAGTTCATATTCAAAATCTGAAACAGCTCTAAGTCCCCTTATAATTGTATTAATCTTTAATTCTTTAGCTAAATCAACTAATAAAGTATCAAATCCAATAACAATAACACCTTTTATATCTTTTGTAGCAGCTTTTGCAAATTCAACTCTTTGTTCATGGCTAAACATTGGACTTTTTAATTCACTTTGAGCAACTGCAATTACAACTTCATCAAATATATTTGTAGCACGTTTAATAATATCCATATGCCCATTTGTAATAGGATCAAAAGTACCACTATATATTGCTTTTTTATATGATGCAATCAAGTTTTTATCCCCTTTATTTATCTTTATTTCCATCTTTTATATAAATTATGTTCTATTTTTAATAGGTCTAAGTATTTACCAATCAAGTAATCTTCCATATCATCTAAAGTTCCTTGATTTGAATAATATGCCAATATTGGAGGAGCTATAACAATCCCTAAGTTTGATAATTTAAGCATATTTTCCAAAACAATTGATGATAAAGGCATCTCTCTTGGAGCTAAAATAATCTCCCTTTTTTCTTTTAACATTACTGTAAATGCTCTTGTAACAAGTGAATCTGAGATTCCCACAGAACATTTAGCCAATGTATTCATCGAACAAGGTAAGATTATCATTTTATCAGTCTTAAATGAACCAGAAGAGATAGATGCCTCAATTTGAGAATCTTTAAATAATACAGTATTTTCTCGATTTTTTAAAATAGCTTTATAATCAATATCTTCTTCAAGATGTAAGGATTTTATGGCACTTTTAGATAATACAACAAAGACTTCTATATTTTTAGGAAGTTTTTCTATAAGTTTTAATCCAAGTTTTGTCCCACTAGCACCTGTAATAGCAACAACTAATTTCAATTTAAAACCTTTGTGACTCTTATTAAGTTGTAGATATTACCCAAAAAATTCTTTATTTTCAAAGGTAGATAAAAAAGAATTAAAAATATTATAAAAAAAGTTTTAAAATTAAACTAATATTAAGAAAAGATTAACTATCATTTTGTATAATAATTAAAATAAAAAATTAAACATTATGTTAGTTTTTATTATATAATAATATTTTTTGTAAAAGGATTAAAGATGTCTAAAATTTTAACTTTTGTCAGAGTGAATAAAAATAATGATGAATATACAAATGAGCAGAAGGAGAAGTTGGATTTGTATGTTTCAAAAAATAGTTTTCAAGTTTATCAGTCAATTGAGATTGAGATAAATACACCTGATGAAGAAAACAAGATTTTAGATTTATTAAAAAGATGCGAACCAAAATCTACGTTGATAGTTTATGATTTAAATGTATTTGGAAGGACAATTGAAACAATTTTGGAAATTGTTAAATTTTTACTTTCAAATAAAATTAGGGTTATGGTTGTGAAACAAAATCTGGATTTAATTGATGATAAAGATATGTTAACGCAAATGATTCTTGGAATGATCTCTATGACTTTAAATTTAGAAAAAGATTTAATGAGTTTAAGAACAAAAGAAGCATTAGCAGCAAAAAAACTAAAAGGTGAAAGTTTAGGAAAACCTAAAGGAACTATTCAAAAGTCAAAATTTGACAAACAAAGAGATAAAATAGAAGAACTTCTTGCAGTTGGATTATCAGTTAGAAAGATTGCAAAACTACTTGGATATAACAATCATATAGGTCTAAATAATTATGTTAAAAAAAGAAATATTAGAGACCGTTTGCCTAATACTTTGGATATAGCAAGTTAAAATATGTTTGCTATATACAATAACAACGGTTTAAATTTTAGAAGTACAATTGATAACTTATATAATTTGCCAAATGTTGATGCATTAGCAAGAGTTAGAAATAACGTAGAAGAGGGGTTACCTAAAGATCACTCTTTGAAAAACAAAAAAAAGCTTTATGAAAGTAAAGACTCTAAAAAAGCTGAAGCTATTTATAAAAAAATAGCTAATATTGATACTACAGTTCCTATTTTTAATGTTGCAGATATCATGACCTTAGATGTTATAACTTTAAGTGAAGAGAATAGTTTACAAGAAGCTTATAATCTCATGATAGAAAAAGATATAAATCAAATTCCAATTATGAGTAGTGAAACAAACCAAGTAATAGGTATGGTTACATACAAAATGATATTAGATATATTGATGAATGACTTAGACTATGTACAATTTAATCTAGATAAAGCATTAAAAGATTTAGAACTTGATAATGTTATAACTGCAGATCCCATCACTGATATTAGACGGGTTGCAAAAGTTATGGTTGATTTTGGATTAAGTGGAATACCAATAGTTGATCAAGATGATAATCTAAAAGGGATAGTTTCAAGAGCAAGTATTTTAAAAGCAGTATCAAATACACCTCCTTTACAAATATGGGGATAGTTATCAAATTTTATATAATTGTATTTTTCTAAAACTAAAATTATAATTTACCTTAAGCTGATTAAAAATATACCTTAATACTTACTTCAAACTAATTATTGTAAAATATCCGACTTTTAGAACTAAAAAATATATATTTAGAATGGAGATTTTATGAAAGTATTATTATTAAAAGATGTAAAAGGTACTGGAAAAGCTGGTGAAGTAAAAGAGGTAAAAGATGGATATGGAAAAAATTTTTTAATTTCAAAAGGTTTTGCACTTAATGCTACAGATGAAGTGATTGCTAATTATAAAGAGGAACAAAAAATAAAAGCTGCTCAAGAAGCAGAAGAGATTGCACAAGCAGAAGCTTTAGCAGAAAAAATTAATTCTACAAAACTAACTATAAAACATCAAGTTGGGGCAAATGGGCATTTAATAGGTTCTGTTACAAATAAAGAGATTAGTGAAGCTTTAAAAGAGCAATTTGATATTGAAATAGATAAAAAAGCAATATCTTTAACTGATAAAATTAAAGCAGTTGGTATCTTTGAAGCAGATTGTAAATTGGGACATGCTGTACATGCAACTTTAAAAGTTGATGTAATCGGAGCATAATAAATGTTTGAAGCTACTACGATACTTGCTTACAAAGGACAAAACAAAGCTGTTATAGGTGGTGATGGACAAGTAACTTTTGGAAATACTGTTTTAAAAGGTAATGCAACAAAAATTAGAACTTTATATAAAGGTCAGATATTAGCAGGTTTTGCAGGAAGTACTGCAGATGCTTTTAATCTTTTTGATATGTTTGAGACACATTTGGAAACTACAAAAGGTGATCTATTAAAAGCAGTAATTGCATTTTCAAAAGAGTGGAGAAAAGACAAAGTTCTTAGACGATTAGAAGCTATGATGATTGTTTTAAATAAAGAACATATTTTTATTTTAAGTGGGACAGGTGATGTTGTTGAACCAGAAGATGGAATGATTGCTTCAATTGGTAGTGGTGGAAACTATGCTATTTCAGCTGCAAGAGCATTGGCTAAACATTCTGATTTAAATCCTGTAGACTTAGTAAAAGAATCACTTATGATAGCAGGAGAACTTTGTATTTATACAAATCAAAATATTAAAATTTTAGAGATTGAGGATTAATAAAATATGGATATGACACCAAAACAGATAGTATCTTATTTAGATGATTATATCATTGGTCAAAATAACGCTAAAAAAACTATTGCTCTAGCTTTAAGAAATAGATATAGAAGAATGAGAGTAACTCCTGAACTTCAAGAAGAGATTATGCCAAAAAATATCTTGATGATAGGAAGTACAGGTGTAGGTAAAACTGAAATAGCAAGAAGATTAGCTAAGATGATGGGTTTACCTTTTATAAAAGTAGAAGCATCAAAATATACTGAAGTTGGATTTGTTGGTCGAGATGTTGAGTCTATGATTAGAGATTTAGTATATGAGTCAATAAATTTAGTAACAAGAGAGTTTGAAGATAAAATAAAAGATAAATTAGATAATGAAGTTATAAAACAAATTGTTGAAAAACTTGTTCCGCCACTTCCTGAAAGTGCTAGTGAAAGTGCTAGAGAATCTTTTATAAAAACTTATAACAAAATGGAAGAAAAAGTTATCTCTGGTGAAATTGATGATAGAAAAATAGAGATTGAAATTCCAAAAAAGACTCATGTTGAAATTATTGATTCGTCAATTCCTATGGATATGAGTTCTATGCAAGAAAGCTTAAATAAAATGTTAGGTGGACTAAATAAAGAAAAAATCAAAAAAGAAGTAACAATAAAAGATGCTAAAATTCTTTTAAAAGAGAGTGCAAGTGAAAAGTTACTTGATAAAGAAGCTATTAAAATAGAAGCAATTAAAAGAGCAGAAAATGGTGGAATAATCTTTTTAGATGAGATTGATAAAATTGCTACAAGTTCTAAAACACAAAATCAAGATCCAAGTAAAGAGGGTGTTCAAAGGGATTTACTTCCTATAGTTGAAGGAAGTAGTGTCCATACTAAATTTGGTCAAGTAAAAACAGATCATGTTTTATTTATTGCTGCAGGTGCATTTCATGTTAGTAAACCAAGTGATTTATTACCTGAACTTCAAGGAAGATTTCCTTTACGAGTTGAACTTGAAAATTTAGATGAAGAAGCATTATATAAAATTTTAACTAATACAAAAAACTCTTTACTTAGACAATATAAAGCATTGTTAGAAGTTGAAGAGGTTGAGTTAGAGTTTGATGATGATGCGATAAAAGCTTTTGCTAAATATGCAGTTACAGCAAATCAAAAAACTGAAGATATAGGTGCAAGAAGATTACATACTGTAATTGAGAAAGTTATAGAAGATATCTCTTTTGAAGCAGATGAGAAAAAAGGTGAAAAAGTTATTATCACAGAAGAACTTGTAAAAGAAAAGCTTGATGATGTTATTGAAGATGAGGATACAGCAAGATATATCTTGTAGTAATTTAATTATTTTTTAGCTAGAATTAGATAGCTTTCTAACAAATAATGGAGTAGTTTATGAAAATTGTAACTTTTAATGATATAGATGAGTCTTTAATAGATACTAAACATAGTGTTGAGCATTTTCAAAGTGGTAGTACTGGAGAAGCACAAATTGCTATTTTAGATATTAATACTATTTTTGACTATGAAGAGAATAAACATGAGGCATGTGCTGCTAAGTATGTTTCTATTGCTATTATAGATGATGATAGTGATTATGAAGCTTTTAAAAACTTTGGTATTGATGCTTGGATTAAACAAGAGGATTTATCAGATATTAATGGACTACTTAATTTAATTGAAAAAAGGTATTTCTCATAATTATAGATTCCCATTGTCATCTTGACAACAGCCAATATTATGAGGATATTGATGAAGTAATAAATCGTGCACTAGAAAATGGTGTTAAAGGTTTTTTAATACCTGGTGCAGATTTTTCTGATTTACCAAAAGCTATTGAACTTGCTGAGAAATATGATGAAGTATATTTTGCAGTAGGAATCCATCCCTATGATATGGAAAAATATGATGAAAAGATCATGGATAAATATATCTCTCACCCAAAATGTATAGCTGTAGGTGAATGTGGTTTGGATTATTATCGTTTGCCAGAAGATGAAAAAGAAAAAGAAAAGAATATAAAACAACAAAAAGAGGTTTTTATAGCTCAAATTGAGTTTGCAAAAAAAGTAAAAAAACCTTTAATTGTTCATATAAGAGAAGCTTCAAATGATTCAAGACAAATATTAGAACAATACAATGCCAAAGATGTAGGTGGAGTTTTACATTGCTACAATGCAAGTGAGCATCTATTACCTTTGGCAAATCATGGTTTTTATTTTGGTATAGGTGGTGTTTTAACTTTTAAAAATGCAAGAAAACTTGTAGAGGTTTTACCAAAAATACCAAAAGATAAATTGATATTAGAAACAGATTGCCCATATTTAACACCCCATCCTCATAGGGGAAAAAGGAATGAACCTTTTTATACAACATTTGTGGCAAATAAGGTTTCAGAACTCCTTGAAATACCTCTTGAAGAGGTTGAAACGTTAACTACAACAAACACTAAAAAATTATTTAAGCAATTTTCTACCATAATTTAGATAAAATCTTACCTATTTCATAAGTAGGATTTTATTTGAAAATATTTTTTATATTTGTTATTTCATTATCAATTAATCTTTATGCTTCATTGATTGGTTCAAATTTTTCTCAAAGAGATTTACAGATATTAGAAGATTTAGATATAAAGGCTTCTTTTATCACTGATTATAAACTACAAGAAGTTTACAGCCAATTATCAAGTAAAAGAAGTACTAATTATTACATCGAAAAATTTAATAAAGCATCACTTTTTGTACCAAGATTAAGAGATATACTAAGACATGAAGGGATTCCTGATGTTTTTATATATATGGCTATGGCAGAATCATATTTTACAATAGATGCAAAATCAAGAGCAAAAGCTATTGGACTTTGGCAGTTTATGAATAGCACTGCAAAAATGTACGGACTTAGAAACGATTTATATGTTGATGAGAGAATGGATTTAGTTAAATCAACATATGCTGCAACAAAATATTTAAATAGATTACATGATATGTTTGGTAAATGGTATCTTGCAGCAATTGCTTATAATTGTGGTGAAGGTAGAGTAATAGAAGCAATTACTAGAGCTACAATTGATATGTATGTGGAAAAATTTCCTTCAATGAAAAAAGATAAACAAGTAAAAGAGTTTAGAAAAATTATTAGTGCATATCAAAGAAAACATACTGGTTTTGCTGATTTAAAAGATGTTTATAAAAAAGTATTAACATGGAATTTAAAACCAGATGTTGAATATCTTTTAAGGGAACAAAAAAATCTATCTAGACAATATCTTCCAAATGAGAGTAGAAGGTATATTAGAAAAATTATATCTCTTGCAATGCTAAATTCTCAAAACTTTATTAAACATGAAGATAATTCACATTTATTAAATTTAGGAATCTCTACAACAGTTGCTACTGTTCCTGTAAAAGGTGGTACTCATCTTAAAGATATAGCTGAAAGTATTGGTATGAAATATGAAGAGCTATATAGGTTAAATAGTCATGTTAAACAATCAATTATTCCTCCAAATGAACAATATTATACTATCAATATTCCATATAGTAGGCTAAACAGATTTAACCAAAATAAAGATAAAATAAAAACAACTAAATTTGCCATTCATGTAGTAAAAAGTGGGGATACTTTATATGGAATTGCTAAAAAATATAAAGTTCCATATAAAATCATTAAAAATTATAATAAATTGAAAAATGATAGATTATCTTTAAGACAAAAAATAGTTTTACCAATACCTGAAGATATGATTAAGATGTTTAGTTTAAATAATATAAAGAAAAGACATTATATTGTAAAAAGTGGAGATTCTTTATATTCTATTGCAAAAAAACATAAAATTGATATAAAAAAGATTATGAAGGACAATAATCTAAAGGATACACAATTGAGAATTGGAGATAAACTTGTTATTAGATAAAAAATTTAGATATACATCAATTGTTTTACCATTGGCTTTAATTTTATTTGGTGGCTGCTCATCTAAGTCAGTATCTTATTCTGGTTCTGGATATAGTGGTGGATATAAAAATGTAGGTAAACAAGAGATTAAAAACTCAAAAGCTATGCATAGAGCTACTATGAGACCTTATAAAATTGCAGGCAAATGGTATTATCCTACATTGGCAAAAGTAGGAGATACTCAAAGAGGAATTGCTTCATGGTATGGTCCAAATTTTCATGCTAAAAAGACCTCAAATGGTGAAATTTATAATATGTATGCTATGACAGCAGCTCATAAAACATTGCCTATGAATACTATGGTAAGAGTAGATAATCTTGAAAATGGAAAATCTGTAGTTGTTAGAATCAATGATAGGGGACCATTTGTAAGTGGAAGAATTATTGATTTATCTAATAAAGCTGCTCATTCAATTGATATGGTTGGAAAAGGTACAGCAAAAGTTAAAGTAACTGTCTTAGGATTCCATGCAAAAATTGCAAGAACAAAACAAGAAAAAGAGGAAACAGCAACAGTTGGTAAATACTATGTGCAAGTTGGTGCATTTAGAAGATACGAAGGTGCTGAAGTTACAAAAAGAAAATTTGAAATGGTAATAGATAGTGGATATAATGTTGTTATTAAAAAAGGCATTTATTTAGATGAACCTATAAATAGAGTTTGGGTTGCTGGCTTTAGATCAGAAGAAGAGGCAAAAGACTTTAAAGTTAAAAGTGGTTTAAATAGTGCTATGATTATCGCAGAATAGGAAATTTTATGACAGAATTAAATAGAAAAACAAAAGAAACCGATATAAAATGTCAAGTTGATATTTGTGGTAATGGAACCTCAAGTATCAATACAGGAATTGGATTTTTCGACCATATGTTAGAGGCTTTATCTAAACATAGTGGTATTGATATAACTTTAGAATGTAAAGGTGATTTACATATAGATTTTCATCATAGTGTTGAAGATTGTGGTATTGTTTTAGGAAAGGCACTTAAAAAAGAGATATTTCCTATTGAAAAAGTGGAAAGATATGGAAATGCTACAGTGGTTATGGATGAAGCAGCAACTACTTGTGCACTTGATTTATCAAATAGACCATTTTTAGTTTTTGAAGTAAATGTAACTGGAAAAGTAGGGGAGTTTGATACAGAATTAGTTGAAGAGTTTTTTAATGCACTTGTGATGAATTCTGGAATAACTTGTCATCTGATTCAAGATAGAGGAAGAAATAAACACCATATAATAGAAGCAAGTTTTAAAGCTTTTGCTGTTGCTCTTAGAAGAGCTTTAGCTAAAAATGAAAAGTTAGGTATTCCTAGTACTAAAGGTGTTTTATGATTGAATTAATTGTCCTTGATGTTGATGGTACATTAACAAATGGTCAAATTGTTTATACAAATAGTGGTGATGAGATAAAAGCTTTTGATGTTGCAGATGGTTTAGCTATTGCCACATGGACAAAAAAACTTGGAAAAAAAGCAGCAATTATCACTGGACGTGATTCTAAAATAGTTGAAAGAAGAGCAAAAGAGTTAAATATAGAACATTTTTATCAAGGTGTTCATAACAAAGATGAAGTTTTGGAATCTATATTAAAAACAGAAAATTTATCTTGGAATCAAGTAGCTGCTATTGGAGACGATTTAAATGATTATAAGATGCTTAAAAAAGCTGGTTTATCATTTACTCCTGCAAATGGTTCTAAATACATAAAAGATATAGTAAATATCAAATGTAAAAGTTTTGGTGGAAGTGGTGCAGTAAAAGAGATGATTGAGTATATTATAAAAGAAGATGGAATAGAAGAGGATTATATAAACGCATGGTTATAAGAATCTTTGTATTGTCATTACTTTTGATTTCATTGTTAACTTATTTTGTACCTGTTGATAATAGAAAAAGTGATAGTAAACAAGATGATATAGCTTTATTAGTATTTGATAATGCTATAATGTATACTTTAACAACTGAAAGTATGAATAGAGTTGTAAATACAAAAAAAGCTGTAAGATACAAAACAAAAGATGTGATGTATGATAGTTTTTTGACTTTGAAGTCTAAAGATAAACAAAACAAAGAGATTACAGATATGCTTTATGCAGATTTGATAGTAAAAAGAGATTATAATTTTAAATTTATAAATAATGTAAAGTATAAAAGAGATGATTATATCACATTAAATACTGATGAATTAGTATATAATGCAAAGGATAAAATAGCAACAAATACTATACCTTTTAATGGCACTTATTATGACCACAAATTAAAAGGTGAAAATATATATTTGAATTTAGATGATTATAATTTTAAAGCAAATAATACACATTTTGAAATTAATTTAAAACAATAAGGGATTTTATGAGATATTTTATATTTTTAATATTTTTTATATCATTAACATTTGCACAAGAGTCACAAAAATTGATTATTGATGCAAAAAAATTTGAAGCAGATGATCAAAAAGGAATTTCAACTTTTACAGGTAACGTAAAACTAAAAATGTCTAAAGACAAATTAAATGCAAATAAATTAGAGATTTTTATAAATACAAAAACAAAAAAACCAATACAATATATCGCAACAGGAAAAGTTGATTTCGAAATCTATTCAAATGGAAAACATTTTATGGGAAATGGTGAAAAAGTTATATATAATCCAGATAAACAAGAGTATACAGTTATTGGAAAAGGTTATATAAAAGAAACTGTAGAAGAGAGAGAAATTTACGCTGATAAAATATTTATAAACCAATTAACTGGTAGCGCAAAAGTTAGTGGTAGTGATGATAAACCAGTTAGATTTATTCTAAATATAGATAATAATGGAAAAGAACAATGAAAATAGTTGATGCTAAGTTTTTAACTTCTGCTCAAAGTATTAGTGATTCTCCAAGCCCAGATTGTGCTGAAGTTGCATTTTTAGGTAGAAGTAATGTTGGGAAATCTTCATTACTTAATACTTTAACAAACAGAAAAGGTTTAGCAAAATCTTCATCAACACCTGGTAAAACTCAATTGATAAATTATTTTGATATAAAGTTCAAAACAGAAAATGAAGAAACACCTTATTTATTTGCAAGATTTGTTGATTTACCTGGATTTGGATATGCAAGGGTTTCTAAAAGTTTAAAAAAAGAGTGGAATAGAAACCTTACTGGCTATTTAGAACAAAGACCAAATTTACAAATATTTGTACATCTTATTGATGCAAGACATCCTCAATTAGATATTGATAAAAATGTTGATGAGTTTTTACATAGTATTAAAAGGGGTGATCAGATTATTGTTCATGCTTTTACAAAAACTGATAAACTAAAACAAAATGATTTGGCAAAATTGAAAAGAGAATATCCAGAGGGTATTTTTGTTTCAAATTTGAAAAAAAGAGGCTTAGAGCAATTACAAAATAGAATAACAGGATATTTATTTGGAAATTAATTTTTTTAAACCTAATGTAACTCATATAGAAGCTATGCAAGCTTTAGTAAAAGAAGAGGTTGAAAAAGGGATTATTCTTTTACGAACAGAAGATGAAATGGCTAATACTATTAGATCCTATACTGTAGTTGAAGTAGATGGTGAAATTGCTGGATTTACTGCTTTACATATACATTCAGCAAGATTATCGGAAGTTAGAAGTTTAGTTGTCTCAAAAAAATTTAGAGGTCTAAAGCTTGGTAGAAAACTTGTTGAAGCTTGTATTCAAGAGGGAAGAAAACTACAATTACAACAAATTTTATCATTAACATATCAAAGAGAATTTTTTGAAAAATTAGGCTTTAAAGAGATTGAAAAAGAGAATATACCTGAACATAAAATTTGGGCAGATTGTATTCGATGTAAACATTTCCCTATTTGTGATGAAATTGCAATGGTTTATGACTTGTAAAAATATATTTATATATTTTTCTTTTATAATACTCTTTTGTACTAACTTAATTGCAATAGATAATACATTATCTAAAACTGAACAAAATCAAATAGAATTAATCAATTTAACTCCCGAAGAAAGGGAGTTTTTAATAAAAACAAAAATTAATTGTGTGGCATCAATGGATTGGATACCTTTCAATTTTATCGAAAATGATAAATTATCAGGAATCTCTTTGGATTATTGGGATTTAATTAAAAAGAAAACTTTAATTGAATCAAGTTGTAAAGGTGTTTCTTCATTAAAAAAATCATATGAATTACTTAAAAATAAAAAAGCTGATATTATTTTATCCTCTTCAATTTCGGAAAATAATGCAACATATGGAATGTTTTCCTTACCTTATGCCTCATATCCTTTGGCTATTGCTACTACAAATGATAAAAGATATATAAGTGATATTTCTATTTTAAATGGTAAGAAAGTCGCTTTAGGAACTACTAATACAATATTTAATCTATTAAAAAATAAATATCCACAAATCAATTTCATAAAACTAAATAATAATCTTCAAGCGCTAAGACAATTAAGTAGGGACGAAGTATTTGCAGTAATTGATGTTCTACCTGTACTTTCTCAAGCAATAGTTGATTATGGTTTTAAAAATATAAAAATTTCAGGAACAACTGAATTTAATTTTGACCTTCGTATTATGGTTAGAAATGATTATGCAAGACTTTTACCAATAATCAACAAAGGGATAATTGCCATAAAAAAAGAAGAGGTTCAAGAGATTAAAAAACGTTGGTTTTCTGCAAAAGTGGAAAAAGTTGTAGAGTTACAATATCTGTGGGAAACTATTTCTATTATAATATTTTTCATTTTTATACTTTTTTATAGACAACTTATATTAAATAAACATAATAAAAAATTGCAACAAGCAAATGATAAAATTGAGCAAAAAAGTTTTGAATTACAAAAAAAGACTCAAGAGTTAATAAAACAAAAAATGCTTTTTGAAAAAATTTATTATGAATCAGCAGATGGGATAATAATATTAAAAGCAGAAGATAAAACAATCGTGGATTGTAATCAATCAGCATATAGGCTTTTAGAATATGAAACGAAAACAGAGTTTATTATAGAAGATATTTCAAACTTTTTTCCAGAATATCAACCTGATAAATTTAAATCGAGTGAAAGATTTAATGAGATGATTGAAATAGCTATAAAAAAAGGTTCAAATTTAGTTGAATGGGTTCATAAAACAAAAACCGGAAAAAATTTGTGGTTTGAGGTTGTAATAACTTCTATTGAAATAAACAGCGAAAATATTTTGCATATGGTTTGGAGAAATATAGATAATAGGAAAAAAATAGAACAAAAATTAAATGAATTAACTCATACTTTAGAAGAGAGAATTGAAAAAGAGATAAAAAAGAATGAGGAAAAAACAAATCAACTTATGCAACAATCAAGACTTGCTCAAATGGGTGAGATGATTTCAATGATTGCTCATCAATGGAGACAACCTTTAACAGCTATATCCGCAACTGCTAATAATATGTTGATTAGATTTATGATTGATGAAAAAATGAATAAAGAAACAATTCAAGATGAGTTAACTCTAATCTCAAACTATTCTCAACATTTATCTTCTACAATTGATGATTTTAGAAATTTCTTTAAAACAGATAAGAAAAAGGTTGAAGCAACAATTGAATCTATTATTGAAAATTCAATATCTATTTTAAATAATTCATTAATTTCAAACGATATCTCTTTATATAAAGATTATCAGTGCAATAAAAAACTAATATTAAATTCAACAGAGATAAATCAAGTTATTTTAAATCTAATAAAAAATGCAGAAGATGCATTGATTGAAAATAAAATTGAATCTGCAAAAATAGAGATAAAAACTTTTTGTGATGAGGAGACTATTTATATTGAGATAAGTGACAATGCAAAAGGGATTCCTGATAATATTATAAATAAAATTTTTGATCCGTACTTTTCAACAAAAAGTGAAAAAGATGGAACAGGTCTTGGATTGTATATGAGTAAGATTATTATAAATGATCATTGTCAAGGTAATATAGGTGTAAAAAGTAGTCCACGAGGAACTACTTTTACTATAAAAATGCCAATTATTAATTAGTAATAGTTTTAGTTAAAATCTTTTTGATTTGATTTTTGATAATCACTGGCACAAAAAACATAGAAACCACATAAGAGATTAGGGTACCACCTATTAAAGCAACTCCTAGACCTCCAAATACAGCATCCGTTGCAAGTAAAGAAGATGCAAATACCATGGTTAAAACAGTTAATATAATAGGCTTCGACCTAGTAGCAGTTGCTTTTGCAATAGCTTGATTTATACTTAAACCCTTTTCTTCGATTAGTTGTTTTGTAAAATCAATAATAAGTGTTGAGTTTCTTGAATTTATTCCAATAAGTCCAATAAATCCTATTAGTGATGTTGCCGTAAGATAAAAGGTATCTGTTGTAATAATATCCATAATAATATGGGCAAAAATTACTCCAATAATAGAAATAAAACTAGATAAAACGATCCCTCCTGATATTGCAAAACTTTTATAATATACAACCATCAAAAAGAAGATTAATACAAGAGCAATAATAAAAGCTCCTCCTAGATCAATAAAGGTATCTATTGTAACTTTTAGTTCTCCATCCCATACAAGTTTAAATTTTTCACCTGTTTTTTTATCTATAAACTCCAAATTTAGCATATTTGATTTTATTACTTCATAGTTTTTATCAAATGAATTTAACATCTCATCTCTTGCATCAAGTAAAGGATATATTTGACTATCTTTGTTAGTTTCTGCAATTACATTTATCATAGATGTTAGATTTTTAGAGGTAAGAGTTGCTTCTTTTATAGCTTCTTTAATTGTAACTAGTTCACTAAGTGGTATCATAAAACCATTTTTATTCATAACTTTAAGAGTTGATAGTTTTTTTATAATATCATCTTTTTTATTTGAATTAAAAACTCTATTATTATCAAGTCTTAGAAAAATGGGCACTTGGCTTTGAGTATTACTTTCATTTACAGCAGATACTTCTGAACCTTCATATGCAAGATACAAGATATTTTTTACTTGTTCTATTGAGACATTACTTTTAATGATTTTATTATTATCTAAAAAGATTTCAAACTTTGTTACATCATCATCAGCCATAGTATCAACATCTACTAAAGTTTTTTGATTTTTTAAAACAGCTTCAATTTTTTTTGCGAAAGCTCTTCTTGATTCAAAAGAGTTTCCTCCATATATTTCTGCAACAATTGAAGCTAATACAGGAGGTCCTGCTGGAAGCTCTATAAGCTTGATATTTGCATCATATTTATTACAACTATTTTGTAGTTCATCTCTGATTGAACTTACAAAATTATAACTTCTTATATCTCTGTCATAAGCCTTTTTGATATTTACCATAATCTCGGCTTGTGACTGTTTATCTTTTAAGGCACTTTGTTTAACTAAAGCAGCAAAATCAAGGGGTTGTCCTTCTGCTAAAAATACAGATACATTTTCTACTAAATCTTTTTTAATCAATATATCTGAAATACATGATGTTACCTCTTTTGTTTGTTTAAGGGATGAACCATCTTTTAAATCGACATATACAGAAAAAGAATCAGAATCTTTTCCTGGAAGCATTTTTGCTTTTACAATTTCAGTTGGAAAAGTTGCTACAGATAATATAAATAAGACTAATGTAATAACATAAACCATTAAAGATTTAAATCTATTTTCTAAAATATCATAAATAAATTTTTCTAATTTCATTTAAATCCTTATAAAAACTTTTTAACTAAATATGGGGTAAAAACATATGCAACGATTAGAGAAACAATCAAAGCAATAGGTACAAATACTGGAAGAGGGTGCATAAATTGTCCCATCATACCACCAACAAAAAACATAGGGATAAATGTCATAATAATAGCTATTGTTGCAATATTAGTTGCATTTCCTATCTCATTTGTTGCTAAAATAGATAAAGTTTTTAAATCTGTTTTTTCTTTATCCTCTTTTCTATGTCTTACAATATTTTCAATAACAATGATAGCTGCATCCACAAGCATACCAAGACTTACAATAAGTGCAAATAGGGTGATTCTATTGATAGTCTCATCCATCATAAAACCAACAAATAAAGTAAGAGATAAAATCATTGGAACCAACAAAGATACAATCATAGCTTCTTTTAAACCTAAAGAAAAAATTAATAAAATTGCAATTATTAAAATTGAGATTAAAAGGTTTTGTACCAATGAATTAACAGCATTATTAGCAGTATATCCATCATCTCTAGTGATTACATATTTTATATTTTTACTTGCCAATTCCTCCTTTATAGAGTCAATATATTTGAAAATATCTTCATTTATAGTAACAGAGTTTGCACCTTTTAGTTTTGATACACTTAGGGTTACTTGTTCTATACCTAAAGGATGGTCTTTTGTATATATGTAAGCACTTTTTTTATTTTGGATATCATAGCTTCTAGATATATTTGCTACATCTTTCAGATAGATTGGTGTTCCAAAGTTATATGAAATAATTATATTTTCTAAATCTTTTTTTGATTCTATTGCATTTTTTATACTTAATATTGTTAGATTTGAACTATTATTATCACTATTAATATTTGGCATAGTTTTTGCTAAAGCTTTTATTTGTGAGGCAATCTGTCCTAAAGATAGATTAAATGAAGCTAATTTATTAGCATCAACTTCTATATTGTATTGTTCTTTTTTTTCACCTTTTAAATCTACTAATGCAACTTGGTCTATTTTATTTACTTCATATGCAATTTTACTTACTTCGTTGTAAAGCTCAGTTTGAGTAATTTTATTTTGATTTGCATAAAAAGCTATTGTAGCAATAGGAATATCTGTATCAATATCCATTGTTTTTATTATTGGTTGCAGTGCACCTTTTGGAAGTAAATCCATATTTCTCATAACTTGGTCATATAACTTAAGATTTGATTCCTCTTTGTCTTCTCCAATGAAATATTGAACTTGTACTATTCCCACAGAATCTTTTGCAAATGAATAGATATGTTCTACCCCTTTGATTTCTTTAATCTTTTTTTCTAAAGGTTCAATTATCACTTTTTCTATCTGACTAGGCCTAGCACCTGGAACAACAACAATTACTGCTCCACCACTAACTTTTATTTGAGGATTTTCTTCTCTTGGCATAAACTCTAAAGATATAAAACCCAAACAAAGTATAAAAATACTGAGAATAAAGGTTAAAGGATGGTCAATAAATGTTTTAGCTAGTTTTCCTGCTATATTTAGATTATTGTCCATTTGTATCACCTATATCCAAAAAAACTTTACTATACATACCAGGATAGATTTTTTGTCCCTTTGTATCAAAACTAATTTTTAAAATAAATGAGTGAGTCATATCTTGCATACTTGGTATTATTGCAGATATCTCTCCAGTTGTTTTTAATCCAATAGACTCTATAAGTATCTCAACTTTTTGACCTGTTTTTATTGTATTTAAATAGCTTTCGGCAATATTTGTTTTTATTTTTAAACTAGATAAATCAGAAAGAACTATTGCAGGCATAGAAGGCATTGCCATTTCACCACTTTTTATACTTTTTTTAATAACTAAACCATCGTTTGGAGCTTTTATTTTTAGGTATTGATATTGTTCATTTACCTCTTTTAGTTTAGCTTTTGCAATATTTAGCATATTTTGTACATTTAAAAGTTTTAGTTCAAGCTGTTCAACATCATATTTAGGTACTAAATCTTTTGCGTAAAGTCTTTTGTATCTATCATAATTGATTTTAAGATTATCAAGATTGTTTTCTTGAATTTGGACACTTAATTGCGCCTCTTTTTTATTGCTATCTATATTTGAAGAATCAATCTCATATAAAAGTTGACCTTTTTTTACAAAATCACCTTCATTTACATACACTTTTTTTATAAATCCCATATATCTACTAGTTATGATTTTTTCGTTGTCAGAAATAACTGTACCACTTATATCCATGGCATTAAGATTAGGTATAATAATTAAAGCTAAAAGTAGTGTAAATATATATTTTTTCATTTATAAGTTTCCTTTATTTTCTAAACTTTGTCCCATAGCAAGGTATAGTTTTCCCATAGCTATAGATTTTTCATATTTTGCATTTAACATTGAAGCTTGTGTTTCTCTTTGCATAGCTTCTTGCTTTAATAAATCTGTCATAGAGATTAATTGGTTTTTATACATCAATTTTGATTGTTCTAAAACTTCATCTGCTAATTGTAAAGCTTCAATCTTTTCTTTATAAATTTTTTCTTTTGTTTGTAGGTTTAGTAAAGCTTCATGAAGTTGTAGTTTAATAGCATCTTTTAATTGGTTTTGATTTAATACAGTTTTATTAAACTCAATTTGACTTTTTTGAACATCATATTCTCTTGTAGAATCAAATAGTATTAATTTTACTCCAACCATTGCCATATAATAGTCTTTGTCTTCATTGAAATCTACAGAACCATCATTTACTCCATATTCTAAGTGAGAATATATATTTGGATAATATGAAGATTTGTTTAGATCAATATTTTTTTTCATACTTTTTTGATAGATATCCATGATCTTAAAATCATCTCTTGTTTTTAGTGCAGTTAAATATAAGTTATCTAAGCTTTCTTTATTAAAATTTATTGCTTTTAAATCTTTTACATCTTCTATGTTTTCATTTGAAGTTAAAAATCTGAGGTAAGCAATAGCTAAATCAAACCTATTTTTAATCTCATTTAGTTTACTTTGAATATTTAGTTGATGAACCTTGGCTTGTTTTGTATCTATTTTTGTTACAAGCCCCTCTTTATAAAACTCATTTGCAGAAGTTACAACTAAATTCATAGCTTCTTTTGCTTTTGATACAGCTTTAATAAACTCTTTTGCCACAACAGCTCCATTGTAAGCTTTTAAAACCTCATACTCTAAAGATTTTTTATCTAAACTTAGCTGTAATTGTTCTGCTTTGTGTTTTAGTTTTAAAATCTCTTTTTGATTTGAAAGTTTAAATCCTGTAAATAAAGCTATATCGTATGTGATTTTGGAATTAAAATTGTTTCTATCATCCGGATAGTTTAAATCAACAGGTTTTGTATCTATCCCTTCTGACATTTGTACAAAACCAAAATCTCTAAATGTAGCTTCCCTTGAAGATAGCTTAGAATTAAAGACATATCCTGCATGATTAGTTCTACTAAATTCACTTATTAGATTTAATTGTCCATATGAATATGAATCAACTTTATCAATGTCACTTTTTGTAGCTTGTGTATTTAGTTCTTGTAGTTTTAGTTTTTTATTATTTTTTAATGTTTCATTTAAAACCTCTTCAAAATCAAATGATTTAGAATATAAGTTAATAAACATTAATAATACCAATAATAAAATCTTATACATAGCCCATCCTATAGTTTAATTATTAAATATTATACATTAAATATTATAAATATTTCTTATTTTAAAATATTAGTTTAATTTATCTTATTTGTGATTAAAAATTCAATTGTTTAATTTGTTATTATTTAATAACTATAAATTAAAAATAAGAATACTAAGAAATATTGATATAATTAGCAAAAAAGGATTTATATGTATTGTAAAGATTCAAACAGTTTTGAAAAAAATGATATTCCAAAAACAGTAGAAGCAAAAATTGCAGTTTTAACACCAAAAGAGGATAAAGATTTTATAGTAAGGAAAATTGTTTTAAAAAATGGCGGTTCTATGCCAAATCATACAAATGAAATACAACATCAACAATATGTTTTAAGTGGTACAGCAAAAGTTGTTGTAGGTGAGGAAGAGTTTCAGGCGAAAAAGGGAGATTTTATATATATACCTGCAGGTGTAAATCACTACTATGAAGCGTGCTACGATAGTGACTATGAATTTTTATGTATGATTACAACAAAAGATGATGAAATCAAAATGTTATAAAATAAACTAAATATATATTTTATTTTAAATTAAGAATTTTTATTATATATTTTAGTAATAAAATATTACTAAAAGGAATAAAAATGAAAAATTTAGCATATTATGATTCATCATTTAATTCAAAATTTACATCAGTTGACATTATAAATTTTGGAAAAATAGAATTAGCTTTGATTTGTATTTTTTTAATTGTTTTTTTGTAAAATCATAATATATTTAATTATAGATTTTTTAAATGTGTGTTATTATAGTTCTAGTAAAATAATATTATTATATTTATTCAGTGTATTATAATTATAGATTGAAGATATAGAACTTGAGGATACATGTCAAAACTTAACCAAATTAAAATTTTACCAGATGGAAAATATGATTATTTTAGTCCAATCTCAGACTTTAATTATTATGTTTTTGAAATACCTTATTCACAAGAGATTTATATAAAAGGTTTTACAAAATTTGGAGGACCTATAAGTGTAAATATTTATGATTTGAATTTAAACTTAGTTGAATCTTTAAGTGAATTTGGAGAAGGCTCTATATCAATTTCAAATCCAGGTATATACTATTTTCAATTAATTACCAATAATATTGGTGGAAGTTTTTACACGGAATATTATAGTTATGATGATTTAATTGATGATACATTGATGGATTTAAATCTAGAAGGTGTACTTGAATTATATACCGCATACTTTAATAGAGCTGCTGATAAAGATGGTGTTGATTATTGGCTAAAAACGATGGTTAAAAATGATTGGACTTTAGATAAAATATCACAAGTTTTTTCTGAACAAGATGAATATATACAAACTTATTCTAATTTATCAAATACTGAAATAATTCAAAAAGTATATCTAAATATATTAAATCGGGCAGTAGATTCAGAAGGCTTGACTTATTGGGAAGAACAATTAAATATTGGTAATATAAAAGTCGCACAATTTATTCAAGCTATAGTTAATTCGGCTTTAGAAAAAGATGGAAATGGAAATTATATTAATTTAACAGATGCTACAATTTTAAATAATAAGATTGAAGTTTCAGAATATTTCTACAAAAACAAATTAAATTCTACAAATTTCTTTTTAAATACGGTTACTACAGATACTTCTACTGTAGATGAACTTAAATCTCAAATTGACCAAATAGTTATGGGTTCTATAGATATAGAGCATTATTCACAGATTAATGATTCTATCAAGAGTTTTAATTCTGATTATAATATTTCTACTCTAGATACAGAATATAGTTGGAATAAAAGTGTAATTACTTATAGTTTTAACGAATCTATACCAGATGAATATTATGACTATGATGATTTAAATTTAATAACAGATTTTTCTCCACTTACAGCATTTCAAAGAGATGCAGTTAGAGAAATTTTTACTCAAATTAATCAGTTATTTGGAGTAAAATTTCAAGAAACAAATAATGGAGATATTAGGTTTAATATTACAGATTTCGTTACTGATACAGAAGGTGATATCGTTGCATTTTCATATTTTCCAGGTGAAGATCTTACTATATCTGGTGATATGTTTTTAAATCAAGATTATTTTTTAAATCAAGATATAGTACAAGGTGAATTTAATTGGGATGTTATTGTTCATGAATTAGGTCATGCTTTAGGATTAAAACATCCTTTTGAAACTGAACCTATACTGGATAGTTCAATTGATGATACATATCATACAGTTATGTCTTATACTGAAAGATATAATTATACTCCAATATTTGAAGTTGATGAAAATGGTAATTATGTTATAACTAGAGAGATTAACTCTCCAGAATTGTTTTCTTTATTTGATGTTGCAGCATTACAATTAGAATATGGAATAAATCCTACAACAAATTCAGAAGACAATATTTATAGTTTTAGTTATGATGAAACTATAAGTACAATAATTTTTGATGCAGGAGGAATAGATACATTAGATTTATCTTCAAATAAAGGTAATACTACATTGAATTTGAATAGTGGTAGTCTTAATAGTATTGATGAGTATAGTTTAAATGAAGTAATAGCAAAATATGAAGATGAAATCCCTAGTGAAAATTATAGTTTAACTCTTTTGACTGATACTCTTACTTCTTGGTACAATGATGATCTTTTATATACAGGAAAAAATAATATAGCAATATCATATGGTACAATAATCGAAAATGTAACTACAGGAAGTGGCGATGATATTGTTATAGATAATGAAGTTGATAATATCATAAATACATCTGCCGGTAATGATTATATTTATTTAGGAAAGGGTGGTGCGGATTATGTAAATGGTGGGAATGGTACTGATTCTATTAATATCTCTTACATGGTTGATGAAGTGCTTATAAAAAGTTTGGATGAAGATAAATATTTACTTTTTACTGATGATTATCTAGCGACACTTGAGAATATTGAATTAATACAGTTTTCTGATACATCAAATTATTTAAGTATAGATTTGTTTGTTTAATAAATAATAAATTTTATCTTACATTAATAGGTTATTTATTTTATAATAGTCATATTAACACCGATTTTTTTATATTTGTCTTCGTTATCATCAGGAAGAGAAGGGAAAATAATCTCTATTGTTGTTTGAAAAGATTCCTGAGTAGAACAATTAAATTTTATTTTGTATGGTCCATATGTTCCTGCTGCATTTGGAAAATAATCTAGTGTATATTGTGTAAAAGCTTGATCTGAATATACATAAATAGCAGTTATTGGTACATTTATATAATAAAATAATGATTCAGTTTCTGGTTTTGTGATATAAAATTCACCTATTTCTTGCTCACACTCTGTTTGTCCTACGTAATGGGTAGCTTCAAAATAAATAGCATTAACACTTATATTAGGATTAGATTGTGTTTTTTCAATCTCTTTGATATTATTTGTATTAATATAATATTTTGCAAGTCTTACAGTATATTCTTCTGATGTTATGTCTTGTAATATGTATTTAGCTTCATCTATATCAGTTTTCCCTACATTAGCAAAATATAAACCAACTTCATTTTTATTATCTAATATAGTTTTATCTTGTCCATTTTCATTATCCAATGCCCCATTTATAACAGCTTCAATAAATCTATTTTTAGATATTTCATTATTATTTAGTTTCCCTTCCCAATAACTCCAACCACCACTATCTGGATCTCTATTGAAAAGATTATTATAAACTGCTTGAATGAAATTTTTATTTGAAGTTCCAGGTGGATATTTCTCTTGTGTTTCAATTTGATCAAAAAAACTTTGTGCTACTTCACTCAGTTTTAGTCCACTACTATTTATCCAATAATTTAATCCAGCACTATCAGGAGCTCTGTTAAATGTTGCTACATAAAGTTTTGATACTTCTTCTTGGGTTGGATTGTTTTCATCTGCTAGAGTTGATATATTTAATAAAGTTAAGAAAAGTATAAATACAATTAATTTTGATTTAAACATTTTAAATCCTTTTAAACAAAATTAATCAATTATAACATTTGTTTTTAAGTAATAACTTAATAACTTTTTTAATAAAAGTTATTAATACTGAAAAATTTTATTTAAAAGACTGGGCCAGATTTCCAATAATCAATGCCCAACCATCAATTACAATAAAAAAGATGATTTTTATAGGTAAGGATATCATAACAGGTGGTAGCATCATCATCCCTAGTGACATCAGAATGGAAGCAACGATAATATCAATTACTAAAAATGGTAAAAAGATTAGAAATCCTATCTCAAAGGCTGTTTTTAATTCACTTACTATAAATGCTGGCATTAAAAGTGTTGTTGGCACATCATCAATATTTTTTGGATTTTCCTCTTTTTTAATTCTATAAAATAAGGCTAAGTCAGCTTCTCTTGTATTTTTTATCATAAACTCTTTAAATGGTTTTATACCTTTTTCTAAAGCTTCTTCATATCCAATTTGTTCTTCCATATATGGTTTAATAGCTTCATTCCATGATTTTTTTGCATATGGTTCCATAATAAATATCGTAAGAACTAAACACATTGAAATAATAATTTGATTTGGAGGAGTTTGTTGTAGTCCTAAAGCTTGTCTCAATAGTGAAAATACAATCATAAGTCTTGTAAAACTAGTAACCATAAGCAATAAAGTTGGAGCTAATGCTAAAAGAGTTAATAATATTGCAATATTTATAGTTTTTACAAATTGTGCTGGTTGTTCTAAAGCAGCAACTGAAAGATTTATAACAGGAGGAGCATCTTGTTGTTGGGCAAAAAGTGAAACTGCAAAAAATAATACTAATATTATGTATTTCAAAAAATATCCTCTGTTAAAATGAAAGTTGATAATATCTAAAATATTATTAAATATAAAGAAATCAATATTACTTAATATATTTTAGTTCTAAGAGTTTATTGTATATTTTACTTACTATCTCTCCTGCTGCACTACCACCATGTCCTCCATGTTCTACTAAAACAGTAACAACATATTGAGGGTTTTTATATGGTCCATAAGTTGTTAACCAAGCATGAGATCTATGATAATATTCAAGTTCACTCTCTTTCATCCTTTTTTTCTCAGATTGAGGGATTGAAATAACTTGTGCTGTACCAGTTTTTCCTGCAACTTTTATTTTTAAATTTTTAGAATAATTAACAGCAGTACCTTTTTCATGATTCATTACATCATACATCCCTTGTCTCATCATTCTCATATATTTGTTATCAAATTTTATCTCAACTGGTTCTTCGTAGTTTAAGTCAGAAAAGTGAGGTTTTGGAAGTTTTCCTGTAGCTAAAAATGCAGTATATCGTGCAATTTGTATTGGTGTAACCAACATTTGACCTTGTCCAATAGAGGTAATTACAGTTTCTCCAATATACCAAGGTTCACTATATTTTTCCTCTTTCCACGATTTATTTGGGTTTGTTCCAAAATGTTCATTAACTAAATCAATTCCTGTTTTTGCACCAATCCCAAGTTTTGATAGTGTTTTTGAAATTTTATTTATACCTATTGTTAAACTACCTTTATAAAAAAAATCATCACAACTTTCTCTAATAGCTTTTCTAAATCCAACAATGCCATGACCATCATGTTTCCAACATCTAAAGTTTCTTTTTCCTAAAGTTAAAGAACCACTATCAAAAACTGTATAATTTGGTTTTATACCATTTTCTAAAAAGGATAAGGCAACTCCCATTTTGATAACCGAACCAGGAGGATATAGTCCATTGATAATTTTATTTGTAAATGGATGGTTAAAATCATTAATCATCTTATTCCAATCTTCAACTGAGATACCATCAACAAATATATTTGCATCAAATTCTGGATAAGAAGCAGCAACAAGCAATTCACCTGTTTTTGCATCCATTACTATTACTGCACCACTTTTGTGATTGAAAATTTGCTTTACATATTTTTGTAATTCTATATCGATAGTAATTTTTAGGTCATTGTTAGAATATACCTTTTTTTCATCTAAAATCTCAAGCTCTTTATTTAAAGCATTGACTTTTATATCTTTGTATCCTAATTCACCTTGTAGATGATTATTATAATATTTTTCAAGTCCTACTTTACCTATAATATCACTATGTTTTGAAAAAGGATTTTTTGTAATATCAAGTTTTGATGCTTTCCCTACATATCCTATGATATGAACACCATTTTCTTTATATGGGTAGATTCTTTTTACTTCTGATTCAATTTTAATAGAATCAAGTGAATTAAAAAGTGTATATTTATCAAAAAACTTATCATAAGGGATATAATCAACAAGTTTTACAAAATCATGTTTATAAGAAGAATCTAATTTCATATACTTTTCAAATAATTCTTCTTTTGAGTATTCTGGAAAGTGTTCATTAATTAAGTTTATCAATTTTTTTAAAAGTGGTATACTTTTTGTTGATCTTAAATGTGGTTTGATATTTATAGAAAAACCCAATTTATTCATAGCTAAAGGTTTGCCATTTCTATCACTTATAATTCCTCTATTTGGAACGGTATAAACCCTCTTAATATAGTTATTTTTTGATAATTCTTCATAATATGTATTTGATTTTATACTTAAAAAATATATTCTTAATAATAAAGTTAATAAAATTATCGATATTAAAATAAAAACTAAATTTAACCTTCTCAAATAAATACTCCAAATATCAAGAAATCTATTATTAAGTTTATAAGCAAGACATAGTTTAGTTGAGCACTTATTTCATTATTTAATGACCATAAAATAAATGTTCCTAAATAGAATACTGCCATATAGATATATGGAGTAGAACTTTCAAATGACAAAACTCTTTTTATATATGGTTTCACAAAAAAGTATGTAAATCCAGCTAATAAAGATAGAGAAAAAGGTTTAAATCCATTGTTTAATTCAATAAATAAAAAAGTGATTATTACAAAAAATAAAGAGTAATAGTATTCTTGTTTTATACATAAAAAAAATAATAAACATAAGATACCAATAAATAAAATAGGAAAAAAATATATAGATGAGATAATATTAATAATAATAGAATATATACAAAGTATAACTATAAAAATTGGACTATCATGGTTTGTGATTTTCATAAATTGAAGTTCTTTATATTTTTTTATGGATTATATTAAAAATCTACTTATATCCCAAATCCTGACATAAAC